>ERZ652168.38-NODE-38-length-63745-cov-20.0421_pt1 | contig 63745 bp, 51 predicted proteins | sample MGYA00514763_ERZ652168 | MGnify/ENA metagenome assembly ERZ652168
TGATTTATTGTAACAGATAGTGCATGATGGTGTCTACTTATTTAGTATAGATCCAGATCCAGAAAAAGAAAGACAGAAATAACAGGAAAATATAACAGAAAAGCGTTGGCAGATGGGCGGATTGAACAAGCAAGGCGAAGAAAAGAATAAAGTGCCGGATACGGCATAGGATTGTCCGATACTTCGTATCGGAGTGATGCATGAACAGCCTGTTTCAGAAAGAGAAAATCTATGGAAGGGGAGTTTTTCTTTTTCTTCCACAGTCAGTTCCTGCACCACAAGACCACTGTCATCTCCATTTTGATCTGATAACGTAGGGTGGAAAATATGGCTTGGTACGTGTCGGTTCAGTGGTGGGGAGATGACAGGCAAGTTTCGCAAAGTGGCAAGCCACTCTGCACCGGAGCCAGCCTTTGGGCTGTTCCTAAACTTGCCATGGGCGTCTGCCCCTTGGAACCCCGGCACGCCAATGGTGACAATTCTGTGTTAGAAATATCCACTGGATACTTCTTCTCAGATTGCCACGGATTGGCTAAGACGTTGTCTTGCATCTACCAAAGGGGAACGTTACACATCCCCTTATGGAATCCCCTGTTAATTTAGACATAACGCTATGGTTGTAAATATAGAGCAGAAATCAAGTAGAGAAAGGAAATAAAAGCCTATGAGAAAACGAAATCATACAGTAACTATACGGATGAATAAAGCGGAATATGAGCTACTTCAAAGCAAAATAAAGGAATCCGGAAGAACACAGCAAGAAGTTGTGATAAAAGCAATTGCAGACTTGAAGATAGCTTCTACAGAGGAAGTGGAAGAACTGAAAAGATTGAACCAGATGTTTGCAGATATTCTCAGTCAGCTTCGTGGAGCTACTACAAATATCAATCAGATTGCAAGAAAGCTGCATACAGATGGAGAAATTCCGAATGACAGTATGCTGTATTTCCTTAATAAAAATATTCTTAAGTACAGGAAGGAGAGTGAAAAGATATGGCTATTAATAAGACGATTAATAAGCGGACAAATACACATGGAGCAATGAAAAACTGCATCGAATATGTGCTGCGGCAGGATAAGACTAGTGAACAACTTACCTATGTGACTGGACCGTACTGCCATGATGAGATCAATTATGATCTGGTGTACAGAGCATTTTTAGAGGAAAAGAAGGTGTGGGATAAAGATTCTGGGAGAATGTACGCTCACAACATTATTTCCTGGCATAAGGACGAGCAGATTACTCTGGAACAGGCATTTGAATTTGGAAAAGAATTCGCAGAAAAATGGTTTCAGGGATTTCAGACCTTAGTGGCAGTCCATAAGGATAAAGACCATATTCACTGTCATCTGGTGACAAATTCTGTGAGTTATGAAGATGGGAGAAAACTGCATAACACCAAAAAGGATCTGGAACGTATGAAACAGCTTACCAATCAGATGTGCCGAGAACGTGGACTGACAGTTGTCGAGAAAGGAAAGCACTTTGATGGAAGCCAGATTGAAAAAGGGGAAGTCATTGCATGGAGCAAAGATAAATATAACCTGTTCCGTCAACAGGTAAAGGACAGTTTTGTAGCGGACTGTGCAATGGCGGTATTAAAGGCACTGGAAAATTGTATCAGCAAAGAAAAGTTTATAGAAAAAATGAAACAGTTCGGATGGAGGGTGAACTGGACGGAAAAGCGAAAGCATATCACATTCCAGAATCAGGATGGGAAGAAAGTGCGTGACAGCAATCTGTCCAAAACGTTTCATCTGGATATCAGTAAGGAGGCGTTGGAGCATGAATTTAATGGAAATTACGAAAGGATACGAGCCGAAGCAGAGCGAACAGCAGGAGCAGACGAAGAACTCATTGGGTACTACCGACAGGTGGAAGCAGCTTGTGAAGGAACAGGCAGAAACACTGGAGAAAGTGACGGAAGAGAGGGACGAGTTACAGGTGAGAAATCAGAAGATGAACGAGTTTATCCTGGAATTTCAGAAAAGAACACACAGTCTGAAAATGGAAAAACAGAGGCTATTCTTCGAGAATCACGAAATGCAAGAAGAAATGCAGAAGTCGAATGCCGAAATTCAGCAGATGACAGAAGAATTGTCCGAAATGCGGAAACTCAATCAGTCTTTACAGCAGAGCAACGACGACTTGAGGAACAGAAACGGCTTGATGAGAAGGAACGAGCAAGAGCAGCTCGAAAAAGAAATAAAAGACGTTCGGGACCGGAACTCTAAATTAGTAATGCAGGTGAACCAATCATCGGTGGAAGCGGTTGAACAGGCAAAAAAGAAACAGGAAGAGGCAGAAAAACAGGCAAGGCAGGCAGAGTACCAGATTGAAAGGGAAAAGAACCGGGCAGATATGGAGATACAAAGAGCCAGGAGAAAAGCAAAATCGGAAATTGCTGATATGAAAGAAAATCAGTTCTTTTGGGACTGGGGATATCTTTGTGTAATTTTCTTTTCGTTTCTTCAAAATGGAGCATTTCAACAAGATGTGCTGCAACTAATAATGATACCGATAAATTGGTGCAAAGAATATATAGCATGGTTTGAACGGTTGGAATATATAAGCGATACTGCCGGAGAAATGCTCTTTAAAGGGTTTTTCTCTATGCTTATGATTACTGCTGGGATTCTCGGATGTGTATTCCTTGTTTGGGCTGGAGTTGAACAATATAAGAAGATATGGGATGACCTATATAAAATGGTTTTAATATCCAGTATTTCATTTGTAGCAGTATTGGGAAATTTGATAAGAGAATATCTTCCGCTTAATCTGATACTTGTGATTCTGTTTATAAATATTGGAACTATTTTGCTCAGAGCATATTTGAAAAAGAAATATCCTCAAATGTATGATTGAATAAGAATGTATAGGAAAAGCAGCGGAGTGCTGGAAAGGGTAACATATAGTTATTTCATTCCATTTGTTGCCAATAGTGCAGCCATAGTCTTAGCGGATTCCTGCATACCTCTGCCTATCCATTCTTCAATCCATCCGAAAGTTGTCAAACACAAACGACAAGGTGTGAAATTTGAAAAATCCTCCCGAATAGCCTCACCTTGAGAAAAAGAAAAGCGCAGCCATTCAGACTGCGCTCTGTGAATATTTAGGAAGTTGTTTGAAAGCGATACCCAACCTCGCGGACACTTTCTATAATAAAAGGGTGGTGCGGATCAGCGGAATAGAGCTTTTTGCGTAGGTTTCGTACATGGTATCCTATGGTGCCTCGTTCATTTATTGTTAGAGCTTCACCCCATACCTTTTCATAGATTTGGGAATAGGTCAACACTCGTCCATTATTAACTGTCAGCAGGCATAGGAGACTATATTCCTTTGCTGTTAGGCCCACTTCTTTTTGATTACAGCGCACCAGCCTTTGGCTGGGGTCAATCTCAAGATCGGGGAGAGATAGCACCGGTTCCGAGGAAAGCTCCCATTTTTTTAGCTCTGGATGGAGCTGCAAAAATGAAAGGAAATCTTCAAAAATCTTTTTTTCTTCCTCGTTCAGTTTCATAATGATTATTTCTCCGATGGTATCATCTCCCGGTCATTTATCCAAACGGCCTCTTTCAATTTCTTAAAACTTATCTCACTAATAACATACTCCAGCTTGCAAGCGTCTTGTGCTGCAATATCCTGTGGAACACCAGCTTCCACGAGTCGTTTGGTAAAGAACTGGTGCTTTTCATAGATTTGCTGGGCGATTTGCTGGCCCTGCTCTGTGAGGGAGAGTGTGCCATCGTCCTTTTTTATCAGGCATTTCTTTTTAGACAGTTCTTTGACAGCCCGGCTCACAGAAGGCTTTTTTACATCCAAAAGCTCCGCCACATCTACGCAGCGAACATAGCCCTTTTGTTGCTGAAGCACCAGCACAGCCTCTAAATAGTCCTCCATAGATGATGTTAAGGGCATAATGGCACACCTCCTTCTGACACATATAATTACTTCATTTACACCATACCTGCTTTTTTGAAATGCTTCTTGAGCAGTTTCTTAGCGTTGAGCGCGCCAACAAAGGCGCAAATTGCAACAACGACAAGCATTATGATAGCTGTTACAGGTGATACTAACGTTTGCAAAATTCCCAAATAACTTTCGCCAAACATTCCCGCATACTGCTCAAGTGTTTGATTTGAGAAAAACAAGAAGGGAATATATGTACCACTGAATGCTGCTAAAACCATATAAATGATATAACTGATCGTAAGTGTTTTTCCATTAGTGCAACCTGTTTTCCACGCGATCAACGCAGAAATAATGCCAGCAATAATGCAGCAAATTATCATGGGCGGATAAAATCCATAAATGCCTGTTATCGCACAAAAAATGAACAGTGTCCACGGTTTCTTAGTCTTAGCTGCTACAAGGAAATATGTAATAGCTGCCAATAGTGACCACAATGGGCTTACCACTAACATCGTGTAGGGAGAAAAAGATAGGAACGCACAAAGGATATAGATAACAAGTGCGCACAAAGATAAAAGAGCTGTGACAATCAAATCCTTTACTTGAAAGCCTTTTTTGTTTTCGGTTTGCATGAAATAAATCCTCCTTAAAATGATATTGGTTGGAACGATGTCCATATGACAACCGCAAAAAGAGCAAGCATACCTATCAACAAAATACTATCTCTTAAGCGGAAATCAACTAATATATAGTGAGTTTTTTCACAAGGATAGCTGATGCCTCGCGTTTCCGCTGATGCGGATAATTCTGTCGCCGTCATCAGAAGGCGCATAAGTATAGGGATTAAAAAGCCTTCGTATGTCTGCGCCGGATGACTTACTATTCTCCAAAAAGACAATCCCACGCCCCTCGTTTTCATCCCTTGTTTTATATAAAGCACATCTTGTTTCAAAGATGGAAGAAATCTCAATATGATAGCCACTGGTATCACAATTGCTTGAGGGATATGACTTGCCTGAAGCGCTGCTATCAATTCCGATATTTCCGTAGTCTGAAATAGAATATTCAAAGCAAGTGCAATAGTCAAAATTCTTAGTAAAAAGAATGTTATCACGGAAGATAAATGAATTGGAAGGACTTGCGCCAACACAAGCAGAACTATATAAACTATTGCAAATTTGATACTTGTTTTCCAAAGTCCACTTAGCAAAGCAAACAGGCAAACGACGCCAAAGAGTAACAAGCCTGTTAAGCCTCCACCCAAAGCAAACGCCAAAGCTGATGTCAATAGAATCAACAGAAGTTTTATGCGAGAATCGTAATATACTCCATGCTTTCTCAATTTATTCACCACCTTCCTCAACCATAAAATTCTTTACGATTTTGAAATTGTTTTGTTCCGTCATTTGTAAATCATCTTTAATAATCCCTTCCTTCAAAAGCAAAGCGCGCGAGGCGGTCAGGCTGATAAACTCCAGATCATGCGTAATAATAAAGACCAGCTTTCCAGCCTCACGCATATAATTAACAGCATTGGCAACAGCGCACATATTATCCCAGTCTAACCCGCTTGTTGGTTCATCCAAAACGATGATTGGTTTTTCCGAAAGCATTGCCGCTCCTATTGTCAGTCTCTGTTTTTGACCGCCTGATAAAGCATACGGATGGCAGTCTTTGAAGTTTTCCAGATGGAGCATTTTCAAAATTTGAGACACTTTTTCATCTATGCTTGGAATCCTTTTATTTCCTAACCTCAATTCCTCCGTCACACTGTCTGTATAAAGCTGGTGATCTGCCTCCTGCATAACAAAGTACACATAGTCGGATAATTTTTGTTGCTTCACATTCTTTCCATCAATGTAAAACGCACCTTGGCGGCAGCGAATCAAGCCAGACAGGATTTTCCCCAATGTTGTTTTCCCGCAACCATTTTCTCCAATCAAGGCAATCGTTTCGCCTTTGTAGGCTTCTAATGAAATGTTGTGAAGAAGTTCCGGCATGGCTTTATGCGAAAAGCTCAAATTTCTAATTTGGAGAAATACTTCCGAGCGGCAAATAGATTCTTTCCTTTCTATTTGTATTAAATCCAAATTTAACGGGCGAAGCCTTCTGTTGTGCATTTGGACAGCAGATAATTCTGCCATTTCCTCACCTGTTAATTCTTCGCAGATTTGACCATCCTCCATAATTAAAAAGCGATCTGCGAGTCCGTATAAGTAAAACAATCTGTGTTCTGAAACAATAATCGTGTGTCCAGCGGCTTTCAAAGCAGAAAGAATCCCTCTTACCTGTAAGATTGTATGAATGTCTAAATTAGCCGAAGGCTCATCCAGCACATAAATTTGTGGATTAAGAGTAGTCGCTGCGAGAAAAGCAACTTTTTGCCTTTCTCCACTGGACAGGGCAAAAATATCTCTGTCTTTTAGGTTCTCCATATTCAGTGACTGAAAGGCGCTGTTAACACGTTTAACGATTTCTTTATGTGGAATTCCATAGTTTTCGCAGGCAAACGCAACTTCGCTGGAACTGTTTGTAGTAAAAAATTGACTGCGGGGATCTTGAAAAATTGAAGCAATCTCTTTACCAGCCTCACCGGCGTCCGATTCTTTTATGGAACGTCCCGATACAATGACTTCGCCGGATAATCTGCCTTCAAAAAAGCGGGGAATCAAATTATTGATACACCTGGTTAATGTGGTCTTTCCACATCCGCTCTGCCCAGTAATAACAAGAAATTCTCCCGATTTTATGATAAGCTTTACATCCTTTAGACTTTCCTGAGACTGTCCTTCATACTGAAAAGAGGCATGTTCAAAAGATATAATTGGAAATTGTTTTTTCATGGCAACACACCTCATAGCTTCCAACTGATGGATTTCTCCCTGCACTTCAAAAAAGTACGATAAATCCCTTCTTTTTCTGCTAATTCCTTATGGGTTCCCTTTTGAACAATATGGCCTTGATCAATGACAATAATTTGATCTGCCGTCCGAACAGTAGACAGCCTGTGAGCGATAGAAATTAGTGTTTTATTTTTCGTCAATTCAAAAATTGCGTCCAAAAGAGCTTTTTCATTTTCCGGGTCTACGCTGGATGTCGCTTCATCCAAAATAACGATGGGCGCGTCTTTCAATATCGCCCTTGCTATTGAAATTCTCTGTTTTTCTCCCCCAGACAAAGTGGAACCTGCTTCTCCTATCATTGTTTCATAGCCTTGCGGGAGCGCCTCTATAAAATCATGGCAGCGGGCCCTTTTAGCGGCCTCTACCACCTCCGCATGGGGCGCGTTAGGTTTTCCGAATTTGATGTTATTTTCAATCGTATCATTAAACAGATACACCTTTTGGAATACCATACTTACATATGATAAAAGGCTATCACAAGTAAATTCTTTTACATCGTGTCCTCCAATTTTAACACTTCCAGAATTTACGTCCCAAAATCTTGCAATCATATTACACAAAGTTGTTTTCCCTGAACCTGACGGCCCAACGATAGCACAAGTAGAGTTCTGTGGGATTTTCAAGGTGATTCCATCTAAAACCGGACGGCTGTCATAAGCGAAAATAACATCTTTCAGTTCAATCTCATATGATTTCAGGACAATATCCTTTCCGTCTCCATCTAAAACCGGTATATCTGAGATGAAATCCAGCCGATCCAACTGCGTAGCGAGCATTTTACTCAAAAAGGCCCCGTCATTCATCAATTCCAATTCCATGAACATTAAAAATGCACAGATGATAAATAAAAGGCAATAGGGCAATGTGATAACTCCCCACAAATAGAGCAAAGCTGACAATAAAAATAACAGGCAACTTGTAATCTTAAATACGGCTTCATACAGCTTCATAATTCCGGCAGTAGAAATTGTAACCGCTATATCGCTGCGACACTTATTTTCAAAGGCTTGATCCACTTTTCCTTTTCCTTCTTTGCCTTTTCCGAATATGCGCAGAACAGAAATGCCTTTTATGTATTCTAATGCACTTCCCACCAACAATTCCTGAGCATTTTGCATATCTTCCGTATGCGCGCCGGCCCGCTTTTTTATCTGGCCCAGTACAAGAATTCCCGCTAAAACTCCTGTTAAAGCCAAAAACCCAATCTGCCAGCAAAATATACCCAACATTAGCGTCATGGCAAGCGCCTGTACAAAACCTCCCACCAAAAATGTTAGTGCAAGCATACAATTCCCTTCCAGATCGGAAATTGTTGTTGTCAATACTGTTTGTACGGTGCCGAGATTATTTTCTGTAAAATAGCCCATTGGTGCCCTTTTGAGCTGATTTCCAATCTCAAGACGCTTTTCCCGGAAAATCTCATATCCAGACGCACTCATTAGCACATCGCTTAGGTACTGAAACAAAAAGCGGCCCAAAACACTAAGTGCAACAATTCCAAATGCCTGTAAAATGACAGTCTCTGTTAAGTGTTCGATATTCAACATTACCAATAGCACAGCAAAAAATACAAAGGCGGCGCAGCAGGATTTCAGAGCATTGAAGATCAGTCCGGCAATTACACGGGGACGATATTTCCCAGATAACCGTAAAATCCTTTTTATAATTGAAAACATATTAAAATGTCCCTCCTTCCACTTGATCAGCTGAACTCACATAATCACTCCATAATCTTTGATAAAGTGGGCATTCTGATAAAAGCTCTTCCTGCCTGCCGCAGCCAACAATCTTTCCATTTTCCACCACAAGGATTTGATCAGCCTTCTGGATGGTCGCAAGACGATGAGCTACTACGATGAGGGTTTTTCCTTTTACAAGTTTACTGATAGCGTTTTGAATGAGATACTCATTTTCTGGATCAGCATAGGCCGTGGCCTCATCAAGAATAATTACTCTTGCATTTTTTAGAATTGCCCTTGCGATAGTAATTCGCTGACGTTCTCCGCCAGAAAGTTTTCCTCCTGCGTCTCCGGCATTTGTATCATATCCGTTTTCCAACTTTACAATAAACTCATGACAGCAGGCAGCTTTTGCAGCAGCTACCACCTCATCGTCTGTCGCATCCGGTTTTCCGAGCCGGATGTTTTCACGGATACTTTCATCGAACAGAAAATTGTCCTGTGCAACATAACTGACTTCACCCATCAACTGTGCGAAAGGAATCTCTTTAATATTCTTTCCGCCAAAAATAACTTTTCCTTTTGTGGCGTCCCAAAAACCAGCCATGAGTTTTGCAATCGTTGATTTTCCGGAACCGGAAGGGCCGACAATTGCTGAAACAGTACCTGGTTTGATTTCAAAGGATACATTCTTCAGAACTTCCGTCTCGTTATAAGCGAAAGAAACATTTTCAAAGCGATAGGCTGTTTCATCCAGTGCAACATTTTTTTCTGGACGTTTCAGTTCCGGTTTTTCAATAAAATCCCGTATTTGATCGAGGCAGGCTTTCACCATATTAAATTGTTCAGAATATTTTCCTACTCGCATAAGCGGGGCAATAAATCCAATAGGAAGGATAATGCAAGTGATAAAATCTGATAATGGTAATGTTCCAGTCATATAAAGCCATGCGCCAATCGGAAGCGTTCCCAACAATGTTGTCGGCATTACAGCCTGAATGACTGCTGACCAAAGCCAACTCTGCTTCCACCATGCCAGAGTACTGTCATGGAAGAAGTTAATTGCACCTGTAAATTTACTATAAGAAGCACTTCCTTGATTAAATGCCTTAATAACCTCTATACCATTTACATACTCAACCAGCGTACTGTTCATCGCATTTTGTGATTTCATATAAGTGGTACTTTTATTCACATAATCGTTCATCATTCCAATGTAACCCAAAAGTCCGAGGGGAATTGTAATCAATGCAGCTAATCCCATGCGCCAGTCAAGAATAAATACCAGTAGTATACAGCATAGGGGAGCCACTACATTAGAGGTTATTTCAGGCATAAAATGAGCCATCGAATCCTCTAATTTTGAAACTGTATCTGCCATCAAATTTTTGAAATTTCCGGTCGGCGTATCCAACATGATGCCCATTGGAACCCGAAGCATTTTATCTGCGATTTTGCTACGGATATTTTTCAATATTTTATATGTAGCCTTATGCGACATAAAAGAGGATTGATATGTAAGCCACAGTTTTAATATTTGCCCGCCCAAAGCGACTGCAAACAAGATACATACATTTTGAATAGTAGCTGTTTTGTTAAATAGTTCCGCGACTAATAATGACACTGTAATAAAGGGGGCCATCCCGAATAGTTCGCCCAGCGTTGCAAGAAAGGTTGAAAGATATAGTTGCTTTTTATTATTTCCTGCATAACTCAACAATTGCTGAATTGCTCCAGGTTTCGTTTTTTTCTTCATGAAAAAATCCTCCTTAAATAGGTTAGCAAAAACTAACTATTTGGCAAAAAATAAATGGCAAAAGCCACTTATTTTAGCGGAAGCCCTAATACACCATACCAGCCATAGTGCTGGAATTTTATGATGTTTTTTACATAATCCTCCGCCTTTTCATAAGGAACATCGTGCAAAATACACTCACATAGTGCAGTAATATATCCATGCGTCAAAATGTGTATTTCTATATCGTTTGGCAGACATTTCGCATATCCCGCTTCATATGCCGCCTTTACAAATAGGGCATTCTGTTTCGTATATTGAATTGTAATTTCTTCTATAAAGTTTTCGACGCGAGAACCTTTGCTGCATTTCAGCAAGAGTTGAAATTCCTCCAAATGCTCGTACATATAGTTGACATATGTCATTGCCTGAACATATGACGCTTCAACAGAATCCCTCTCAATAGCTTCTCTAATTCCAACTTTATCGTAAGGTTCTGCATTATCCAGAAAATCTAATGTATAATGGTAAACATCTTCGATTAAGGCAAAAAACAACGCTTCTTTATCCTTAAAATGTCGATATATTGCACCTGTTGTAACCTTTGCAGCGGTAACAATATCTTTAAGCTGCGTTGCCTGAAAGCCTTTTTTTAGGAATTCCACTTTCGCACATTCCATAATTCGCTCTCTTGTCAAGTCGGAACAGTAACTCAAAATATTTCCTCCCTTCTCGGATAATTACTTTATTTAAGATAATCCAATTATCAAACAAAAGTTAGGATAGCATATTTTTGTCTTGCTGTCAAGGGGACGATGCTTTTGTTATTATCATTATGTACCCAGCCGCCTGCGCGGCTGGGCTTCTTCTTTTTTGGGGCTGTTAATAGGCGGGTGTGCCATACCCGTAAATCTCATAGTATCCCACGGGGTAGCTGTTCTGACGCACAGAGTCGCCAGAGTTGCCCTCCACCGTGTAGACGCGGCCATTCTCCACCTTCTCCACAATCCCCACATGGTCGGAAGAACCGTCCTGGCCTCCATCATCCCAGTCGAAAAAGATGATGTCGCCGGGGCGCGGCTCATAGCTGTTATCCTGCCACAGCCCGCGCTCCTTAAACCACGGGACGCCTTGGGACGCACAGGCTGCAAACTTTGGAATAACACCAGCGTCGATATAGCCGCACTCATTGGCACACCAGCTCACAAAGCAGGCGCACCATTCCACACGGCTGCCAAAGCCGTACCAGCTCCAATAGGGCGCACCGCCTGTGTTCCCCACCTGAGAGAGCGCCACGGTGACGATCTCGCCGTCGCCTCCGGTAATGCCGTAAAGCACCTGGCTCCAGAGGGAATTGTTCTCATCGGCCAGAAGCTCCGCCATCTGTTCCCGCTGATCTTCGTGAAAGCTGAACTGATCGGCCATTTCCTCCGCCGTCTTGTGGCTGACGGTGATATACAGATAGGTGCGGGTGACGGTGACTTCCGTTTCTACGATGTTCCCGTTCCCATCGTCTGAGGTTTCAATGATGGTTTCCGTCTGGGTAGAGGTGCTGGATGAGATTTCATTCATCTGCCAGAAAATATCCTTTAAGAGCTGCTTTTTGGAATCGTCCATGGTGGCCACTTCCTGGGCAGCGTCCGGGTCGGTGGTGATCTTGACGGCATACACCGCAAGCACCTCTTTCCAAACCGCCCGGCTGCCGGACATCTCCAGCACGTCGTAGGTGTGGGATGTTTTGATTTCCTCCAGCTTTTCCTCGTACTCGGCGTTGATGTATGGAAGGGATCATGGCAGAGGGAAAGGCATATTATAAGGATTACGATGTTGAGATACCAGAAACATTGTCTGCTTATGGATATGGAGATAGTCCTCTGACATTTGTAAGCCTGTCAGATTATAATGGCATGCGTAAACTACAAGGCATGGACAGCGTTGATTTATTAGAAAACAATTATAGAATTTTATATAATAAAGAAAATGTTCGTGGACTTGCAGAACAATTTCATGATAAAAGTATCAATCTTACTATTGAGGAAAATGTACTTTCTCCGGTGAATGAAGCTGAAGAATTTACCATGTCAAATAGTGACATGGGCCAAATCATATTTGTAGTCGCAGATACATGGATGAAAAATATGAATGTCGATACGATGATATGGAATGTACAGTGCGTGAGTGAAGACGCAGCAAAAGAATTTGATACATTGCTGGATAATTATCAGGAAAAGAGCAAAAGAGAATGTGCCTTTGCCTATTATGTAGGAAAGCAGCAGGCATATGAATCCTCGGTCACTACAAAGGCAATCATAGCATTTCTGGCAATTTACCTTGGTATTGTATTTATGATAGCCTGTGCAGCAATCCTTGCTATTCAGCAGCTCTCCGAAGCCACTGACAATGTAGAACGATACAAGCTCCTAAAAAAACTGGGTGTAGAACACCGGGAACTGAATCGTGCACTGTTTATACAAATTCTCAGCTATTATCTGCTTCCACTTTTACTGGCTGTGATTCATTCAGTCGTCGGCTTGACGGTGGCAAGCCGTGAAGTTATTAAGGTGTTTGGAGATATGAATGTAGCATCCACGATCCTTGTAACATCAATATTTATTGTGTTCGTATATGGAAGTTATTTCCTGTTGACATATGTGGGAAGTAAAAGCGTTATTAACAAAGGATAGCAGAGGTAACTGTTGCATTGTATCTTTTGACTTGATTGAAAGGGACAAGCTGCGTCGGTATATTGAAAATCCGTATCTTTATTCACGGGTGCAGCATACGCAAACACTTCCACAGGAACAACGTGGGCTTACTATACCAGCGGAAATGAGTTCCTTATTTCCAAAATCCAGTATTCTTTGGCAAAAAAAGGCAGATCGGTATGTAACTTTTTTGCTGAGGGAAGAAGTGACAGAGGGGTTTCCTAATAACCTGCACGAACACTTATCGCATATTCAGGAATCACACCGTACCGGTGCAATCATCAGCCGCTTTTTGCTCTGTGCTCAGGAAAACGGAAAGACATATGATTTCTATAAGACGTTTGTAGAAATCATATGAAAGAGCAACATTTATAGCAACCGTGAAAGTACTGACCGGTTATGAATGAGTTTTAAGAAGACCGAAATTCAAAGCAAGATGGAGAGTTTCGGTCTTTGAATTATTTATATAAATTTCTCCACTGCTTTGACGGTTCCCGTTTACCGCAGTCATCACATGTCTGAGGCCAGTTAATTTTCCATTCAAAATATTCATCTTGGGTAATCTCGCCGGATTTCAGTTCTTCTTTTCTAATTGTCCATTCTTTCAAAAAATCATTAAGAATCCCATAATTAAACCACATGCCAACAGGTGGATGAGCAGGCCAGCTGTCGGAATTATGATAGCGGATAGCTGTATCGTCACTGGAATTTGATTTTTCGCCTGGATAAGTTTCTAGTTGAAAAAGATTGATCATGCCCGGATTAAATTCGTCAATCCAGAACAGGATTTCCATCAGTTCAGAAGCATTCATCGTAGTTGGTTCATGCAGTGTCAGTGGATTCACATCCAAAATCTTAGCCATTTCAGTAACCAGATCTTTACGGGGAACCCGGTAGTTGGTTTCGTATTGGGCAAGGCGGTTTGCCCCTTTATCGCCCCAGCCAAGAGCAGCACCGAGTTCAGCCTGTGTCATATTCCGGAATGTCCGGATTTTTTTTATTTTATCACCAATCGTCATATCAGATTTCCTGCTTTCTATTTGATAATTCCATTTTACTATCAAAATCTCAGAATGTAAACAGAAAGATTCGCAAATAAGCGAATAAAATACTTGACATTAACATTGAAGCGAAATATAATGACAGCATAATCAATATTCGCATAAAAGCGAATAAACAAGGTGGAGATAAAAAAATCAAATTTTTTTATGAAAAATATGACCTTATCGCCTCTGCCACGTGTGATTAGTAGAAGAAGGTTTTGAATAGGAAGTCAAGATCTTTTACGCACATTGAAAATTAAATGAGCTGTATAGGTACCCTTAGGGGATGAAAGGACAACACAGAGTTCCACCGCTGTACCAGAGAGTAGTATGTGGAAATCGAAGATACTCCGGCAACGGCTGGTATGCTCGAGAAGGAGCTGCCAGCATTCAGAAAAATTCTGATAGAGGTCAACTGTAACGTTGACGCCGCCTATACGAACGGAAGCCAACACGCCGAACAGAATGGAAAATCATCGAAAAATGCAATCAAAAAGTAGAATGTACTGACAACGGGCATAACCGCTGTCTGGGAGGTGATGCAGAAGAATACGGAGGAAAGGAGGTATGTGCATCATGAGAAAAACAACAGAGTATAAGGCTGAGAACCGTCTGACGGTAGATATTGAAGGATTAATGGCAATGTTATCCTGCGGAGAAGTAACTGCAAAGAAAATTGCAGATTATGCAGAAGCAAGAGTGATTGTTGGAAGACGAGTTCTTTATAACGTGGATAAGATAAAAAAATATCTTGATGCAATGGCAGTGTAATGAAAGATGAGAAGATAAAATACAACAGCTTTCCTTCGGAATGAAAAGTAAAAAAGGGAAAAATTCCTGTAAAATAGGCAAATAAAAATTAGCATTTTGCAGGAATTTACCCTTGGAAATCATAAAATATTATGTTAATCTGTGAGCAGATATCAGACAGTATATGACTGATACCGACAGGACAAAAATCATTCCGAATAACGAAAAATGAAGTGAAAGGAATGATTGATATGGCAAGAAAAGATAATAAAGGCAGAAATTTAAAAACAGGTGAATACCAGCGCCCGGATGGACGTTATGAGTATCGCTACAAGGATGAAATTACCGGAAAACGTAATTCGGTTTATGCAGCTGATCTGGCGAGTCTGCGAGAAATGGAAAAGAGGATTAATAAGGATATGGATGATCTGCTTATTACAGATGCATCAGTCAAGAAGCTGACCGTAAATACGTTGTTTGAGCGATACATGGCAACAAAGAATATCAAGGAAAGAACGAAAAAGAATTATATCCGTATGTGGGATTACCGGATACGAAATACTTTGGGAAACATTCGTGTTGTGGATTTTAAGACATCTCACGTAAGGACATTCTTTTCCGCATTGTCAGATGAAGGACTGGCACACAGTACGATCAAAGGTCTTTATGGTTTATTGAATCCCAGTTTTGAACTGGCAGTGGAAGACGGGATTATCCGTAAGAATCCAGTAACTGGAACACTTGGAGATTATGGGGCTCCGGCAAAGGAGAAAGAAGCACTGACACTGGAACAGCAGGAAAAACTTCTGAAGTTTGTTGAACAGAGTAATGTGTATAAGCCTCATCTTCCAATGATGCAGGTTATGTTTGGGGCTTGCCTGAGAGTGAGTGAAACCATCGGCTTAACCTGGTCAGATGTGGATATGAAGAACCGGGAGATCCATGTAGGTGGACAGCTTGTGTATTATGAAGGTGATGAAGGATATTGTTTCCATGATTCAGAAACCAAAACGGATGCAGGAATCAGAGATATTCCTATGACACAGATGGTATATGACGCGTTCCGTAAACAGAGAGAGCTGAACCTGATGCTTGGTTTACAGAGTAATGTGGAGATCGGTGGACGTAGTGGATTCATCTTCAATACAAAGCATGGACGTCCGATCATGCCGGCGGGAGTGAACAGCTTTCTGAAAAATATTGTCAATGCCTATAATAAGAAAGAAACCAAACTGGCAGAAGAAGAGAAACGAGAGCCGGAGCTGATGCCTCCCATTTCATCGCATACCCTTCGTCATACGGGATGTACCAGATTGGGTGAGAACAATGTCAATCCTAAAGTTATGCAGTATGTCATGGGCCATTCGGATGCACAGATCACAATGAATGTCTACAATCATATTGCAGAGAAGTCTCATGTGGAGAACGAGATGTCTAAAATGAATCTGCCAGAAACCGTACCTGCTGTGGTATAAACCAGAAATCGTTGTCGTAAAATGTGGTAAGAAAATCAGACGAATATATTTTTCCAAGAATTTGTGGTAAAAATGTGGTCAAATCAAGAAAATCGAGTGCGAAAGTAAGTGAAAAATCCCTGTGAAGCCCGTAAAATCAAGGCTTCACAAAATCTTCACAAAATAATTAGCACTCACCTCTTGACTCTGCTAACAATAAGTGATATTGTTATATAAGAAATAGAACAAACGACATTGAATGATTATAGGAGGTGTCTGCTATGAACATAAACAAATTTACACAAAATTCACTTCAGGCTGTACAGAACTGCGAGAAAATCGCTTATGATTATGGCAATCAGGAGATTGCCCAGGAGCATCTTTTATATGCCCTGTCAGCTCAGGAGGACAGCCTGATTCTAAAACTTCTTGAAAAGATGGATATTCAGGGCACTTTATTTATAAACCGGGTGGAGGAAGCGTTGTCGAAGCGGCCTAAGGTTCAGGGCGGGCAGGTGTTTGTCGGCCAGGATCTGAACAATGTCCTGATTCATGCTGAGGATGAGGCAAAACAGATGGGGGATGAGTATGTTTCAGTTGAACATTTATTTCTCTCTTTACTGAAATATGCGAGCCGTGATTTAAAGAACCTGTATAAGGAGTTTGGCATTAACAGAAATAGTTTTCTTAAAGCGCTGTCTACGGTGAGGGGAAACCAGAGGGTGACCAGTGACAACCCGGAAGCTACTTATGATACTTTGAATAAATATGGGCAGGATCTGGTGGAGCGTGCCAGAGACCAAAAGCTGGATCCGGTCATAGGCAGGGATGAAGAAATCAGAAATATTATTCGGATTTTGTCCAGAAAGACAAAGAACAACCCTGTCTTAATTGGGGAGCCAGGTGTCGGAAAGACTGCTGTGGCAGAAGGGTTGGCACAGAGGATTGTCAGAGGCGACGTGCCTGAAGGGCTGAAGGATAAAACTGTTTTTTCTTTGGATATGGGCGCCCTAGTGGCAGGGGCAAAATATAGAGGAGAGTTTGAGGAGCGTCTCAAGGCTGTGCTGGAAGAGGTAAAAAACAGCGACGGCAGAATTATACTTTTTATTGATGAACTGCATACGATTGTGGGGGCAGGTAAAACAGACGGCGCCATGGATGCCGGCAATATGCTGAAACCTATGCTGGCAAGGGGGGAGCTGCACTGTATTGGAGCTACCACTTTGGACGAATACCGTCAATATATTGAGAAGGATGCTGCCCTGGAGAGAAGGTTCCAGCCAGTGATGGTGGAAGAACCTACAGTAGAAGATGCCATTTCTATTTTGCGGGGGTTAAAAGAGCGGTATGAGGTATTTCACGGTGTAAAAATTACAGACAGTGCACTGGTGGCCGCGGCAACTTTATCTAACAGGTATATATCTGACCGTTTTCTGCCTGACAAGGCCATTGACCTGGTAGATGAGGCGTGCGCCTTAATTAAGACCGAGCTGGACTCTATGCCTACTGAAATGGATGAGCTTAGACGGCGGATTATGCAGTTGGAAATTGAAGAAGAAGCGCTTAAAAAGGAGCAGGACCGCTTGAGCAGGGAGAGGCTTGAGCATCTGCAGGAGGAACTTGCTGGTTTAAGAGAGGACTACACGGGCAAAAAGGCACAGTGGGACAATGAAAAAGCATCTGTGGAGCGTGTCCAGAAGATAAGGGAAGATATTGAGCAGGTGAATAAGGATATTCAGAAAGCACAGAGGGAATATGACCTGAACAGAGCGGCTGAACTACAATATGGGCGGCTTCCCCAGTTACAGAAGCAATTGGAGGCAGAAGAGAGCAAGGTTAATGAGAAGGAACTGACACTGGTACATGAAGCTGTGACAGACGAGGAAATAGCCAGGATTATTTCCCGGTGGACAGGAATACCAGTTGCGAAACTGAATGAAAGTGAGAGAAGCAAGACACTGCATTTGGGCGAGGAACTCCACAGAAGAGTCATTGGGCAGGAGGAAGGGGTAGAGCTTGTCACGGAAGCAATTATCCGTTCTAAAGCTGGTATTAAAGACCCTACTAAGCCGATTGGTTCTTTCCTGTTCCTTGGACCTACCGGAGTGGGAAAGACAGAGCTTGCAAAGGCGCTGGCAGAAAGCCTGTTTGATGATGAGAATAATATGGTGCGGATTGATATGAGTGAATATATGGAGAAGTATTCTGTTTCCAGGCTAATCGGAGCGCCTCCGGGATATGTAGGGTATGATGAGGGAGGACAGCTTACAGAGGCTGTCAGGAGAAAGCCGTATTCGGTGGTATTGTTTGATGAAATAGAAAAGGCACATCCAGATGTATTCAATGTACTGCTGCAGGTATTGGATGATGGACGCATCACGGATTCTCAAGGCCGTACAGTGGATTTCAAGAATACGATTCTGATCATGACCTCCAATATTGGAGCCAACTATCTTTTGGAGGGGATAAAGGAGGACGGCAGCCTGGAGCAATCCAGCCAGGATATGGCCATGAATGAGCTGAGGGGGCATTTTAGGCCTGAGTTTCTGAACCGTCTGGATGAAATCATTATGTTTAAACCGTTGACGAAACAAGATATTTATGCAATTATTGATTTGTTAGTAACAGATGTCAACAAACGGCTTGCCGATAAGGAACTGGCTGTTGAACTGACAGAAGCGGCGAAGGGCTATGTGGTTGAGGGAGGCTATGACCCGATGTATGGGGCGCGTCCGCTGAAAAGATATTTGCAGAAGAATGTGGAAACTCTTGCTGCCAGATTAATTCTGGCAGGCAATGTGGGCAGGGAGGACATTATTCTGATTGATGTTATTGACGGAAAATTGAAGGCAAGTGTGAAAGGGCAGCTGATTTCATGACACCCGTTATTTTTCATGTTGATGTAAATTCCGCCTATTTGAGCTGGACGGCAGTGGAACAATTAAAAAAGGGCGCAAAACAGGATTTAAGGGAGATTCCGTCTATTATAGGCGGAGATCAGAAAGCGCGGCGCGGTGTGGTGCTGGCAAAATCTGTTCCCGCCAAAAAATATGGCATTCGCACAGGGGAACCTGTTGCGAATGCCTTTCGTAAGTGTCCCCATTTGGTGACGGCGCCTCCAGACCATACAATGTACAGGGAAAAGAGCGCCAGGCTTATGGAATACCTGGGTACATTTACGGAGAAGATTGAACAAGTCAGCGTGGATGAGTGCTATATGGATTTTACACAGATAGCCGTACAGTATCCATCCCCTGTGGATGCCGCACTAAAAATAAAGAATGAGATTAAAGAACTGTTCGGGTTCACAGTAAATATTGGCATATCTTCTAATAAACTTTTGGCAAAAATGGCCTCAGATTTTGAAAAGCCAGACAAGGTACATACCTTATTTCCCCAGGAGATAAGCAGGAAAATGTGGCCTCTGCCTGTGGGTGAGTTATATATGGCGGGGCGTTCCAGCGTGGAGACTCTAAAGAAATTAGAAATTAACACCATCGGGGACCTGGCCCAGGCCAATCCAGGCCTTTTAGTCCTTCACCTAAAAAGCCATGGGCAGATGCTGTGGGAATTTGCCAATGGTATCGACCACTCCAGTGTACAGTCTGAGCAGGCAGAAGCGAAAGGAATTGGAAATTCTACAACTTTGTCTGAGGATTTGGCGACATACGAGGAGGCTGAGAAAGTTTTCGCAGGACTTGCAGAAAGTGTGGGACGCCGCCTGGCCAAAGCCGGACAGAAGGCCCGGATGGTAAGTATGGAAATTAAATATTATGACTTTAGGTGTATTTCTCATCAGATGCAGCTGCCAGGGCCCTCCAATGACAGAGATGAAATATTGCAGGCAGCGTGCCAGCTTTTTAAGGAGGCATGGAGCGGCGAGCCAGTCCGCCTGCTGGGCATAAGGACTGCGAAACTTGTGGATGCATCAGAACCTGAGCAGCTTTCTATCTTTGATGTGGAAATGCCCCCGCTGGTGGATGAGAAGCATAAGAAGCTGAATGAGGCTATGGAGAGTATTCGGAAGAGATTCGGGCAGGAGGCTGTGGTCAGAGGCAGTATGCTGAAAACGAGGTACAAAGATGAAGAATAAGAATTATAATATGGAGTTAATCAGGACAGTGTCTTTTGTGATGGTTATTATAATTCATGTCACAAACTATTACTGCCGGGCATTTACTAATATCAAAACAGGAGAATATCTATTTTCCTTAACCCTGGATGTTGTTTCCAGGGTCAGTGTCCCCTGCTTTTTTATGCTGAGTGGAGCCCTTCTGCTGGGGAGGGAGGAATCTCTGAAAAAGAATGGAAGCCGTCTGTTCCGCTTTCTGGCTGTTTTGGTATTCTGGAGCATCGTGTATTATTTCTTTAATGTGTATTATATGGGGACGGATGTGGATCTGAAGGCAATACTTTTTGTGCCTGCTGAACCGCACCTCTGGTATTTATATGCAACCATTCCGATATATTTTGTGCTCCCATTTTTCCAAGTTATGTGCCGGGGCATGGATGAAAAGCTGGACCGGGCGTTTTTGGCCATGGCAAGTATTGCAGGAGTATTTCTGTATTTTTCTTCTCTGATCCAGGAAGAAGCATATTATGATGTCCCTATCATTGGCGACAGAATATATACATTTTACTTTTTTATGGGTTACTTTATTTTGAAATATGAGAAAAGAATCACCTGGAGCAGTCGCAGGCTGTTTTTGATATTCATTGGGAGCACAGCCTTAAATGTGATACTTACAGCTTTCATAAGTTATGTGTCGGGGGATCATTTTGAGAGGCTTATGGAATACGGATGTCCTCTTGTGGCCATAAGCGGACTCCCCTTTTTTACCTGGATAATTCGGATGGGGAAAGGGAGGATAGAGTTTGGCCCCAGGGCAAAAAGATGGATTGACACATGGTGCAGATGTTCATTTGGGATCTACCTGATACATATCCTATTTTTAGATAATTTCAAAAAATATGTAAAACCTTGGGATTTGACAGCATGGGCGGCAGTACCGCTGCTCACAGCGGGGATTCTCGGCGTGTCCTTTTTATGCATATATCTGCTCCAAAAGCTTCCTTTTGGAAAATATATATCTTAGGCAGACTATGTTTTAGAAAGTTTTCACAATAGAAATTTTGCAACACGTAACTGTTTATGGTATTCTATATAGATAAGTATTTCCAGTTGGGAGGAATTTATATGAAGCTGAGTCAGTTATTAGAACGTTTGGAATATACAGTGTTACAGGGAAGTGATGAGACAGAGATAAGCACTCTGGCTAATGATTCCCGCAAGGTACAGAAGGGTTCTGTTTTTGTGTGTATCAGCGGCGCAGCTGTGGACGGACATACTTTTATACAGGATGTGGCGGACAGAGGGGTTGCTGCGGTGGTTGTAGAGCGGGAGACGGAAGTTCCTGAGAATATAACAGTCATCAAGGTGGAAGATACCCGGTATGGACTGGCATTGATGTCGGCAGCCTATTTTGGATATCCGGCAGACAAAATGGATATTATTGGCATTACTGGAACCAAGGGGAAAACGACCACAACCTATTTGATTAAATCAATTTTGGAGGAAGTGGGGAAAAAGGTGGGGCTGATCGGGACAATTGAGGCGGTGATCGGGGATGAAAGGATTCCTGCAGCTAACACCACTCCTGAGTCCTATACCATCCACGAGTATTTTGCCAGAATGGTGGAGGCTGGATGTGATACGGTTGTAATGGAAGTATCTTCCCAAGGGCTGATGCTGCACCGGACGGCGGGGATACCTTTTGAAATCGGTATATTTACGAACCTAGGCAGAGATCATATCGGGCCGAATGAACATGCAGATTTTGAGGACTATAAGAGATGTAAGGGCCTCTTATTCAAGCAGTGCAGGAGGGGGATCGCCAATGTGGATGACCCATATTTTGCGGACATATTTTCCCAGGCGACCTGCGAGACAGAGACTTTTGGATTCTCCAAGAAAGCAGACCTGCGGGCAGAGGATACTCATCTAGTGTCGAGGCCGGGATACTTGGGAGTTGCTTACCATGCAGCTGGAGTGATGGACTTTGATGTGGAAATCGATATTCCAGGTAAATTCAGTGTATATAATTCCCTCACGGCCATAGCCGTGTGCAGGCATTTTAAAGTACCTGCAGAGAAGATCCAGAAAGCGTTAAAGGCTGCCAAAGTTAAGGGCAGGATTGAGATGGTGAAAGTATCAGATGAATTTACGCTTATGATAGATTACGCCCATAATGCTATGAGCCTAGAAAGTCTTCTGGCTACACTGAAGGAATACAATCCCAAGCGCCTAGTCTGCCTTTTTGGGTGTGGCGGGAACCGCTCAAAAGAGAGGCGGTACGAGATGGGGGAAGTATCCGGACGGCTGGCGGACCTGACCATCATTACATCTGATAATCCCAGGTTTGAGGAGCCTCAGGCTATTATAGATGACATCAAGGCGGGAATTGCCAGGACAGCCGGAAAGTATGTGGAGATCTGCGACCGCAAGGAGGCCATCAGGTATGCCATTGGCCACGGACAGCCGGGGGACGTGATTGTTCTTGCAGGAAAAGGGCATGAGGATTATCAGGAAATTAAAGGCGTAAAGTACCCTATGGATGAGAGAGTATTGATACAGGAGGTTTTAGAAGAATTAAAGTAGGTGGCGGCATTACATGTATGCAGAAATTATTGTAGATATTACCCATGAAAAATTAGACAGGATATTTGAATACAGAATCCCCTCCCATCTGGAAGGGGAACTTTCTGTAGGTATGGAAGTGCTGGTCCCTTTTGGCAATGGGAACCGCAGAATAAAAGGGTATGTAACTGGAATTTCCGAGGCCTGTGAGTATGAAGAGTCGAAAATAAAAGATATCGCAGATATCTTAAGGGACAGCGTGGAAATAGAGGGCAGGCTCATTGCCCTGGCTGCCTGGATGAAGGAGCAGTATGGAGGCACTATGATACAGGCATTAAAGACTGTGCTGCCCATAAAACAAAAGGAAAATGCAAAGATTAAGAAACGTATCCGGCTTTTGCTGGACGAGGAGGCAGGCAGGCGGCAGTTAGATATATACTTGAAAAAGAATGAGAAGGCCCGCGCCAGGCTTCTGGCAGCGCTCTTAGAAGATCCTGTACTGGATTATGGACTTCTGTCCCAGAAACTTAATATTACAATGAACGTAGTGCGGGCGCTGGAGGGGCAGGGAGTTGCCGCCCTGGAAGAAGAAACTGTATACAGGAATCCGGTCAGCGGCAAAAAAGAAGAGAAGAATATCACTTATACCAGGGAGCAGCAGCAGGCGATACAGGCATTTTGGGATGACTACAGCGGCCAAAGAATGGGGACTTATTTGCTGCACGGTGTCACAGGCAGCGGCAAAACAGAAGTTTATATAGAGCTGATTAAACGGGTGGTATCTGAAGGGAAGCAGGCTATTGTCCTGATTCCAGAGATCGCACTGACTTATCAGACTGTTATGCGTTTTTACCGGAACTTTGGCGACAGGGTGTCGATTATGAATTCCCGATTGTCCAAAGGAGAGCGGTATGACCAAATGATGCGGGCAAAGAGCAAAAAGGTGGACGTGATGATAGGGCCCCGCTCGGCTTTATTTACTCCTTTTCCGAACCTGGGCCTCATTGTGATTGACGAGGAGCATGAGCCAACTTATAAAAGCGAGCAGGTACCAAGATACCATGCCAGGGAAACTGCTGTGGCCAGAGCTGAGATGGAGGGCGCCAGTGTGATACTAGGGTCTGCCACGCCGTCGCTGGAGGCAATGTACCGGGCAAGGAAGGGGGAATACCGGCTCCTTGAGATGCGGTGCCGTTCGGGAGACCAGGGGATGGCTAAGGTATATATAGCAGATTTGCGGGAGGAGCTTAAGGAGGGGAACAGATCTATTTTAAGCCGCAGGCTCAAGGAGCTTATGGAAGGCAGGCTAAAGAGGCAAGAGCAGGTGATGCTGTTTTTAAACCGACGGGGGTATGCAGGCTTTGTATCCTGCCGGGAATGCGGCCATGTAATAAAATGTCCACATTGTGATGTTTCCCTTTCTTTCCACAAGAATGGAAGGTTGGTCTGCCATTATTGCGGGTATGAAGAACTAAGGAAGCAGGAATGCCCCGCGTGCGGGTCACGCCATATCGGGGAATTCAGGGCAGGCACCCAGCAAATAGAAGAACTTGTAAAACAGCAGTTTCCACAAGCCAGGGTCCTGCGCATGGATATGGATACCACAAAGCAGAAAAACGGGCATGAGAAGATCTTGTCTGCCTTTGCGAATGAGGAGGCAGATATTCTGGTGGGTACCCAGATGATTGTAAAGGGCCATGACTTTCCCAATGTCACACTTGTGGGTGTGCTGGCTGCTGATATGTCATTATATGCAGATGATTACCGCGCCGGGGAGAGGACATTTCAGTTACTTACCCAAGCTGTTGGACGGGCGGGCAGAGGTGAGAAGGAAGGGGAGGCAGTGATCCAGACATATAGTCCTGAACATTATGGGATTGTGACAGCGGCATGTCAGGACTATGAGGCCTTTTACCAGGAGGAAATCAGGTACCGTGAGCTTATGGGGTATCCTCCGGCAGAGAACTTGCTGGCAATCCTTGTAAGCTGCGCAGATGAGCAGTTATTAGAGACGGGCTGCAGATATTTAAGGGAATACACTGCCAGGGTGAAGCCAAATAGGGAGCTGGAGGTAATCGGCCCGGCAGCCCCGGGGATCGGTAAAGTAAATGATGTCTATCGGAAAGTGCTGTATCTAAAGGCAAAGCAGTATGGGTTACTTGTGAGAATGAAGAATTATTTAGAACAATATATTGAGGTAAATGAAGGATTCAGGAAGATGCGGATTCAATTTGATTTTAATCCCATGAATATTTTTTGACAGGTATAGCAGAGAGATAAGTGGAATAAAATAACATGACATATGGAGGGCGTTATGGCAATCAGAGAAATCAGGGAGATTGGAGACGAGATTTTAACAAAGAAGTGTAAAAAGGTTACGGAGGTGACGCCGCGGACCACAATGCTTATAGATGACATGCTGGATACAATGTATGAAATGCACGGTGTGGGACTGGCAGCCCCCCAGGTGGGAGTGCTCAAAAATATTGTTGTTATAGATGTGGGAGAAGGCCCTATCGTGCTGATCAACCCGGAGATTATTGAGACAGACGGGGAGCAGACAGGAGAAGAGGGGTGCTTAAGTGTCCCAGGAAAATGGGGGATTGTTACAAGGCCAGCTTATGTGAAAGTACGTGCGCTGAATGAAGATATGGAGGAGTTTGAAGTAGAAGGCGAGGGACTGCTGGCCAGGGCGTTCTGCCATGAGATTGACCATCTGTATGGGGATTTATATGTGGATAAGACAGAAGATGGACTTCATGATGTGACTGCTGAGGAGGAAGAGGAGTAAGGTTATGAAAGTAATATTTATGGGAACACCGGATTTCGCCGTGGGAACTCTGGAGGCACTTGCTGACGCAGGCCATGAGATATGCCTGGCCGTGACGCAGCCGGACAAACCCAAAGGCAGAGGAAAGGAAATGCAGTTTACACCTGTGAAGGAAGCGGCACAAAAAAGGGGCATTCCAGTTTATCAGCCAATAAAGGTCAGAAAGCCGGAATGTGTGGAAGAACTGGGAAAATATGAAGCCGATGTGATTGTGGTGGTAGCGTTTGGCCAGATCCTGCCAAAAGAGATACTGGAAATGGCGCCTTATGGCTGTATCAATGTACATGCATCGCTGCTGCCTAAATATAGAGGGGCGGCGCCTATACAGTGGTCTATTATCCAGGGAGAGAAAGTTACAGGAGTAACTACAATGCAGATGGATGAAGGACTGGATACTGGGGATATGATTCTCAAGACAGAAGTTCCCATTACTGCCCAGGAAACTGGCGAAAGCCTCCACGATAAGCTGGCACAGGCCGGTGCGTTATTGTGTGTAAAAACTCTGGAAGCCTTGGAAAATAAAACGGCAGTATTCGAGAAGCAGGGAGACAGTCCTACACCTTATGCAAAGATGCTGGACAAGAAAATGGGAAACATAGACTGGAGCTGCCCGGCAGATGAGATAGAACGTCTGGTGAGGGGGTTAAATTCCTGGCCCGGCACTTATACCTATTGGGGGGATAAGGTGCTGAAAATATGGGAAGCCAGGGCCTGCCCCCAGGAGCAAAAGATTCATCCGGCAGAGCCTGGCACTGTGCTGGCGGCCGAGAAGGACAGCCTTGCTGTACAGACAGGGGAGGGAATCCTTTACATCAGGCAGCTTCAGATACCAGGAAAGAAGAGAATGGAGACAAGTTCATTTTTGAGGGGATATCATATAGAGACAGGCACGGTATTTACCGGCAGTTTGACTTAAAGGCCTGAAGGCCGGTATAGGCAGCCGCCGGCTGCCATGTGCCATTTCGGAAAATGGAGGGAGTATTATGTTTTATTATTACTATGACCCAACGTACCTGCTGGTTTTGATCGGCGCCCTAATCTGTATATTGGCTTCGGCCAGAGTAAACAGCGTATTTAGACGGTATTCCCAGGTACGCAGCCATGCAGGCATGACAGGGCGTGAGGCGGCGGAAAAGATCCTGCGGGCCAATGGGATATATGATGTACGGGTACAGCATATATCTGGGAACCTGACAGACCACTACGACCCGCGCAATAAGACCCTGAGCCTCTCGGATGCTACGTACCAGTCTGCTTCTGTGGCGGCAATCGGAGTGGCGGCCCACGAGTGCGGGCACGCAGTCCAGCATCATGTGGGGTATGCACCGCTGAAAATCAGGGGAGCTCTTGTGCCAGTCGCAAACTTTGGCTCTATGGCAGCCTGGCCATTGATTATCATGGGCCTGCTTATCAATAGTAATGGGGCCATGATTCTTATAAATCTGGGAATCCTTCTGTTTTCGGCAGCTGTACTGTTCCAGATCGTCACGCTTCCGGTGGAGTTTAATGCGTCCAGCCGGGCGGTGCAGGTTCTGGAGAATACAGGGATGCTTTACCCGGAGGAAATACAGGCCACAAAAAAGGTGCTGGGCGCCGCGGCGTTGACCTATGTGGCCAGCGCTGCGTCCATGATTCTTCAGCTTCTGCGGCTTCTGCTTATAAGCGGGCGCAGAAACCGTGATTAAGTGAGGGGATATACTATGACAAAACCATTGAGTGAGCGGGAGATTGTACTGGGAATATTGCTGGAAGTGACTGAACAAGATATCTATAGCCATATAGCTCTGGGGAATGTACTGAACAAATACCAATACCTAGATAAGAAAGAGCGGGCTTTTATTACGAGAGTGACGGAAGGTACTCTGGAACATATGGTAGAGATAGACTATATCCTTGATCAGTTTTCCCGGGTAAAGGTAAAGAAAATGAAACCGGTGATCAGGAACATTCTCAGAAGTGCAGTTTACCAGCTCAAATATATGGATACCGTACCTGACAGTGCAGTCTGTAATGAATCGGTAAAATTGGCTGCAAAGAAAGGCTTTGGTACGCTGAAAGGTTTTGTGAACGGTGTGCTGAGGAATACCGCAAGGCATTTGGGGGAAGTGGCATATCCAAGGGATCCGCTGCAGGAATTGTCCGTCAGATATTCTATGCCGGAGTGGATACTAAGGCACTGGCTGGCCGCCTATGACCGGGGGACAGTTGAGGCAATGCTGAAGGAATTCCAGAAAGAGAAGCCTGTGACAATCCGGTGTAATGCCAGCATGATACAGCCGAAAGAGCTTAAGAAAAGGCTTGAGGGAGAGGGGGCCACCGTTCAGGAACACCCGTATCTCCCCTATGGGTTTTATATTTCAGGCTACGACCACCTGGGGGAATTGAGTTGTTTCCAGGAGGGACTGTTTACTGTCCAGGACATCAGCTCTATGCTGGTGGGCGAAATTGCCTCCCCCAAAAAGGGGGACTATATTATTGATGTATGTGCGGCGCCTGGAGGAAAGGCCCTTCACCTGGCTGACAAATTGGAGGGCACTGGATATGTGGAGGCCAGAGATTTAAGTGCATATAAAGTGGCGCTGATTGAGGATAATCTGTCCCGCATGAACATGAAAAATGTGGCTGCCCTGACATGGGATGCATGTGTTTTAGATGAGGCCTCTGTGGGGAAAGCAGATATTGTAATAGCAGACCTGCCCTGCTCAGGATTGGGGGTGCTTGGCAAGAAAACGGATTTAAAATACCGTATGACAGAGGCGCAGGCAGGCAAGCTGGCCATCCTCCAACAAAAGATTTTGGATGTGGTGTGGCGTTATGTAAAACCAGGGGGGATGTTAATCTATAGTACCTGCACTGTCCATGCCCCGGAGAACCAGGAAAATGTCCGTTGGTTCCTGGAGTCCCATCCCTATTTCTGTTTGGCCGATATAGGGAAGAAGCTGTATGGGGCCCTTAAAGAAGAGGCAGAAGTGAACGGATATATTCAGCTGCTGCCGGGAATCCATGAGAGTGACGGGTTCTTTATAGCAGGATTTAGACGTAAAACCTGTCCATAGGCAACACAGAGACGCAGTTTATGGGTGCTAATCAGACGGACGCTTATTGCCGGGGAGGGCAGTACTATAGGAGAAAGAGGCGGCCGATAAACCAGAAGGGCACGTTAAAGAGGGATAGAGGTAAATGAAGAAGGATATTTGTGCATATACATATGAACAGCTGCAAAAAGAAATGGAGGAAATTGGGGAGAAGCGTTTCCGGGCCAAACAGATATATGATTGGCTGCATGTAAAGCAGGCGGAAGATTTTTGTATGATGAGCAATCTGCCCAAGGGACTTCGCAGTAAACTGGATGAAAATTATGAAATTCTTCCTGTTACGCTTCTCAGAAAGCAGGAATCTAGGTTGGATGGGACAAGTAAATTCCTTTTCCAGCTATATGACCAGAATGTGGTGGAGAGTGTCCTTATGCGCTATAAGCACGGAAATTCAGTCTGCATTTCCTCTCAGGTGGGGTGCAGGATGGGATGCCGTTTCTGTGCCTCCACAATCGGCGGGCTGGTTCGAAACCTTTTCCCTTCAGAAATGCTGGGGCAGGTATACCAGGTACAGAAACTTACGGATGAACGGGTGGACAATGTCGTTGTTATGGGCACTGGGGAGCCTCTTGACAATTATGATAATTTTGTCAGATTTGTGCACCTTCTCACGGATGAACATGGCCTCCACATTAGCCAGAGGAACGTGACCGTTTCCACCTGTGGGATTGTGCCGGGGATTCTAAAACTGGCAGGAGAACAGCTCCAGATCACGCTGGCCCTATCCCTCCACGGCGCCACCCAGGATAAAAGAAAGCAGCTGATGCCAGTCGCAGACAGGTATGAGTTTGGGGAAGTCCTGTCTGCCTGTGATGTGTATTTTAAGCGCACAGGGAGGAGGATTACTTTTGAGTACAGCCTGGTACATGGAGTGAACGATACGGATGAGGATGCCAGAGAACTGGCAGATATCCTGAGGCACAGAAATTGTCATCTGAACCTGATACCTGTGAACCCAATACAGGAGCGTGATTTTAAACGGCCGAGCAGGAAAAATGCGCAGAATTTCAAAAATAAACTTGAAAAAAGCGGAATAAATGTTACTATAAGAAGGGAAATGGGTGCAGATATCGATGGTGCCTGTGGGCAGCTCAGACGACGTTATGTGCAGACAAACAAAGAATAAAGGAGATATGCTATGAGGACATTTTCCATGACCGACGTTGGTATGGTAAGACAAATAAATCAAGATTATGTCTATACGACAGATAATCCGTTAGGGCCTCTCCCAAATCTGTTTGTAGTAGCTGACGGCATGGGCGGACATCAGGCAGGCGATTATGCTTCAAAATATACGGTGGAAGTTTTAAAAAGAGAGTTGAAGAAGAGCCATGAGGAGGATGTGGAAAAGGCGCTTGTGGCTGCAATAAAAACAGCAAACCGGGAGATTATCAAAAAGGCATCCCAGGATTCCCACCTAAAGGGGATGGGAACCACAGTGGTGGCAGCTACGGTAGTCAACCAGATGATGTATTTTGCGAATGTAGGGGACAGCAGGCTGTATTTGATTAACCAGGGGATTATACAGCTGACAAAGGACCACTCCCTTGTGGAAGAGATGGTACGTCTGGGGGGGATTAAGCCGGAGGAGGCGAAGCATCACCCAGATAAGAACATTATTACAAGGGCCATTGGGGCAAAGGATAGTGTGGATGTAGATTTCTATGAGCACCGCCTGAAGAAGGGGGACATCATCTTGATGTGTACAGACGGACTCAGCAATATGGTGGAGGATGAAGAATTGTTCCATATTGTGCAGGGGGGCAGAGATATTGTGGAGGCTGCCCAATCCCTGGTAGAAACAGCGAAGGAGAACGGAGGTACGGATAATATAGGGATTGTACTGGTGGAGCCGTTCGCGGATGAGGTGAGTATATGTTAAAAGAAGGGATATTTTTAGGGAAACGGTATGAGATACTTAGCCGTGTCGGTTCAGGGGGGATGGCGGATGTCTATAAGGGGAAAGACCATAAGCTGAACCGGTATGTGGCAATCAAAGTACTAAAAAGTGATTTCCGCAGTGATGAGATATTTATCCAGAAATTTTTAAGTGAGGCCCAGGCAGCCGCTGGGCTGATGCACCCGAATGTGGTGAATGTGTATGATGTAGGCCAGGACCGGGGCCTCTATTATATGGTCATGGAGCTGGTGGAGGGCATTACATTAAAGGAATATATTGAAAAGAAGGGCAGGCTGACTGCAAAGGAGACCATCAGTATTTCCATACAGATGGTAACTGGCATTCAGGCGGCCCATAATCAGCATATTGTCCACCGTGATATTAAACCCCAGAATATTATTATTTCCAAAGAAGGGAAAGTAAAAGTAACAGATTTTGGCATTGCCAGGGCCACTACATCTACAAATACAATTAGCGCCAGTGTAATGGGGTCTGTGCACTATACATCTCCTGAGCAGGCCAGAGGCGGTATTGTAGATGAGAAGAGCGATATTTATTCAGCCGGCATAACAATGTATGAGATGGTAACAGGGCATGTTCCTTTTGATGGGGATTCTACAGTATCTGTTGCAATTAAGCACCTCCAGGAGGAGATCGTTTCCCCGGCAGAAGAAGTTCCGGATATCCCCTATAGTCTTGAATGTATCATCATGAAATGTACGAAAAAGAATCCGGAGTCCAGATATCCTGACTGCCAGTCTTTGATCCTGGATTTAAAGAGATCTCTTGTGGATCCAGACGGTGATTTTGTGAATATGCCTCTGCCCCTGTATGGCGGCGATCCGGATGAGACTGTGCTGATGAATACTGAGGAGATGGAGCGTATTCAGGAGCGGGAATATAATTCCGGGGGATACGGTGATGAGCTGGATGAGTACGATGACTATGACGATGATGAGTATGGCTATGACAGTGATGAATACGACAGTGACGATGAGTACGGCCATGACGGCATAAATGGAGAAGTGGAACCCAGCACGAAAAAAATTATGAAAATACTCATGATTGTGGCTGCGGTGCTGATCGCCTTTGCTGTCCTTTTCATGGTGGGCAAGGCGGCCGGATTTTTTAAAGGCGGATCTGGGTTAAGCCAGACAAAGACAGAGAGTCAAGTAAGCGTGCCAGATCTGGTAGGCATGACCGAGGAGGAAGCGAAGGCGGAACTGGATAAAAAGAAATTGGGTTATTATGTTTCCGGCCGGGAAGCGTCAGATAAATATGAAAAGGGCATCATTATCCGGCAGGAGACTGAAGCTAATAAAAAAGTGGACAAAAACACACAGATTAATGTGGTAGTCAGCACAGGCGTGGAAGAAAAGACTGTCCAGGTTCCCGATGTGACTGGATGGAGTGAATCGGAGGCACAGCAGGCTTTGGAGAACAGTGGACTGGTGGTGGATTCCCAGGCCGAGTACAGCGATAGTGTGCAGGAAGGGTCCGTTATCTCAACCGACCCAGGAGCCGGGGCAGAGGTAAAAGAGGGTACAAAGGTGAAAATGATTGTCAGCTTGGGAGCTGAAAAAGCAGCTGTTCCGGATCTGGTTGGGAAGAGCGCCGCTGACGCCGATGCCGCCCTCGTGGCTGCCGGGTTGGTAAGTGGAAACGTAACAGAGGAATATAGTGATAAATACGAAGCAGGCATTGTCATATCCCAAAGTACGAAGGCCAATAATAAAGTGGCTAAAAATACAGCGGTAGATTATGTGGTAAGTAAGGGGCAGATGGCAAAAGTACCAAACCTGACTAATAAGACTATGGATGATGCAATCCAGGCTTTGACAGATGCAGGACTAAATGCAGGGAATATTACGGAAGAGCCAAACAGCAGTGTTATGGCTGGCTATGTTGTTTCACAGTCTGCTTCTCCCGGAAGCGAGCTGGAGAAAGGCGCATATGTGGATTTTGTGCTAAGCACAGGGCCGGAACAGACGGAGGCCCCTGCCGTACCGGATGACGGACAGGGCGGCGAGGGAACCGGCGGCACAGGGGTAGACGGACTGGAAGGCTATTAAGATATGCAGGGAAAGATAATAAAAGGAATTGCCGGATTCTACTACGTACATGTAGTAGAATCCGGTGTTTATGAGTGTAAGGCCAAGGGTGTGTTCCGCAGGGATAAGATCAAGCCTCTTGTGGGGGATGATGTCAGGATAGAGATTTTGGACGAGACAGAAAAAACAGGGAACATTGTAGATATCCTTCCCAGGAAAAATGAATTAGTGCGGCCTGCCGTTGCCAATATCGACCAGGCCCTTGTGGTGTTTGCAGTTGCAGACCCAAAACCTCACCTGAACCTGCTGGACCGTTTTCTAATCATGATGGAAAGCCGTGATATCCCTGTAGTACTATGCTTTAATAAAAAGGATGCTGCAGGGGATGAGGACGTAAGCCGGCTTGAAGAGATTTACAGGCCTTGTGTATCCCAAATTTTATTTACCAGCGCACTTACAGGAGAACATATAGATACGCTGGGGGAGGCCCTGTCCCACAGGACAACTGCTATCGCAGGCCCCTCTGGGGTGGGGAAGTCCTCCTTGATTAATCTTCTGCAGTCAGAGGTTCAGATGGAGACAGGCGCCATAAGCCGGAAAATTGCCCGGGGAAAGCATACTACAAGACATTCGGAGCTGATTGCGGTTGATGAAGTTTCCTATATCATGGACACGCCTGGGTTTAGCTCCCTGTATGTGGGTGAAATTGAGAAGAATGAACTAAAATATTACTTCAGGGAATTTACTGAATATGAGGGGAAGTGTAAATTCAGTGGATGTGACCATATACATGAGCCAGGATGTGCCGTAAAAAAGGCAGTAGAACAAGGCGCCATCCATAAGGCAAGATATGGGCACTATCTGGAAATATATCGGGAATTACAGGAAAAGAAGAGGTATTGACATATGAAGAAGATATTAGCGCCATCTATATTATCAGCAGATTTTAAGGTATTAGGAGAGCAGATCCGCATGACCGCAGACAAGGGGGCAAAATACCTGCATTTTGATGTGATGGACGGAATGTTTGTGCCCAGTATTTCTTTTGGGATGCCTGTCCTTAAGTCTATACGAGGGGGCACCTCCCAGGTAATGGATGTGCATCTCATGGTCATGGATCCCATCCGCTATGTGGATGCATTTCATGAGGCTGGGGCGGATATACTTACTGTCCATCTGGAGGCCTGCCAGGATATGCAGGCAGTCTTGGACAAGATCCATGCCTCTGGCATGAAAGCAGGTGTTTCCGTAAAGCCGGGTACTGCTATAGAATCTCTTTCTCCGATCCTGGAGCAGGCGGACATGTTCTTGATAATGTGCGTGGAGCCAGGTTTTGGGGGACAGGCATTTATACCAGAGTCATTGGACAGAATTAAAAACCTTAGGGCCATGCTGGATGAAAAAGGGTTAAAAACCGATATTGAGGTGGATGGCGGGATATACCTGACAAATGTGCGGGAAGTGATTGACGCAGGCGCAAATATTATTGTTGCAGGCTCTGCTGTCTTTAACGGAAGCATTTCTAAAAATGTTACAGGCTTTATGGAGATTTTCAAAGAATATGAATAGACGTACAGTGATTGTCAGCGGCGGCCTCCTCGAGGAGGACTTTGCTGTCAGTATATTAAAAGATGAAAAAACAGAGTTTATCATTGGGGTGGATAAAGGACTGGAATTCCTCTACAAGCACAGGATACTTCCTGATTATATTGTAGGGGATTTTGACAGTGCGCCCAAAGAGGTAGTCACATATTACAGAGAAGAGACGCGGGTGCCCGTCAGGGAATTTAACCCCGTCAAGGACGCATCGGACACCGAAATTGCCCTCAGGCTTTGTCTGGATCTGCACAGGAGGGATATTCTGATTCTGGGGGGGACGGGGACAAGGCTGGACCATGTGTGGGCCAATATACAGAGCCTTAAGATTGCGCTGGACGCAGGCGCCGATGCAAGACTCTTGGACAAGCATAATCAGATACGGCTTTTAGACCATGAGACAGTACTGAAAAAAGAGGAGGCATGGGGCCCTTATTTTTCTGTGTTCCCCCTTGGAAGTTCTGTGGAGGGCTTTTGCATCAGAGGGGCAAAATACCCTTTGAACCACCATCTGCTGACACCCTATGACAGCCTCTGTGTGAGTAACGAGATAGAGGGGGAGGAGGCCGTGATCTCTTTCCCATATGGGGTAGTCATATTGATGGAGACAAGGGACTGACAGGGGATTCTAAGACAAAGCAGATTGCCGGACATACTTAGAAAATAAGATTGATGATATACTGTAAAGCAGATAATTTTGAGGGAGGTAGGTAGGAAAATGAAACTGGGGATCGTGGGATTACCGAATGTTGGGAAAAGTACATTGTTTAATTCGCTTACAAAGGCAGGGGCAGAGTCTGCCAACTATCCTTTCTGTACAATTGACCCGAATGTAGGAGTGGTGACAGTGCCGGATAAGCGCCTTGATGTTTTGGGTGAAATGTACCATACAAAGAAAATCGTGCCCGCGGCTATCGAATTTGTAGATATAGCCGGGTTGGTAAAGGGAGCGTCAAAAGGGGAAGGATTGGGAAACCAGTTTTTGGCCAATATACGAGAAGTGGATGCCATCGTGCATGTGGTCAGATGTTTTGAGGACAGCAATATTGTACATGTAGATGGGAGCATTGACCCGCTGCGGGATATTGAAACTATTAATCTGGAATTAATTTTTTCTGATCTGGAAATTTTGGAGCGGAGAATTGCGAAAACAGCCAAGGTGGCCAGAAATGATAAGGGGGCTGCAAAGGAGCTTGATCTGTTGGGCCGCATTAAGGCACACCTGGAAGAAAATAAAATGGCAAAGAGCTTTGAGACAGAGGACGAAGATGAACAAGCTTGGATGGAAAGTTATAATCTGCTGACAGCAAAACCGGTTATTTTTGCAGCCAATGTGACAGAGGATGAGTTGGCTGACGATGGCGCAGGCAATCCGGGGGTCCAGGCTGTACGGGAATATGCAGCGCAGGAGGACTGCGAGGTGTTTGTAGTCTGCGCCCAGATTGAGCAGGAGATCGCAGAGCTGGATGAAGATGAAAAAAGAATGTTTTTGGAAGATTTAGGATTAGAAGAGTCAGGACTGGAAAAGCTAATAAAAGCCAGCTACCATCTTCTTGGCTTAATCAGCTACCTTACGGCAGGTGAACCGGAAGTACGGGCATGGACAATCACAATGGGGACAAAGGCACCCCAGGCCGCTGGAAAGATTCACTCTGATTTTGAGAGAGGCTTTATCAGGGCAGAGGTTGTAAGCTATGATGACCTGATGGAGTGCGGGTCTCATGGGGCGGCAAAGGAGAAAGGGTTGGTCAGGCTGGAAGGAAAAGAGTATGTGGTGCAGGATGGAGATATTATCTTATTCCGGTTTAATGTATAGCAGCAGCTACAGTATGTCCGGCCAGCAGAACTGTATGGGAAGGAGCATGGGACATGCATTATAATATTAATTTTCCTCATCTTGGAATCCATTTTGAACATGTGGGGAAGGCTGTTTCAGTATTTGGCTTTGACATCGCATTTTATGGGATCATCATAGGCACTGCCATACTGATAGGATTTTTGATTGCCACTGCGGAGGCAAAAAGAACCCGGCAGAACCCGGAGGATTATCTGGATATGGGGATTATAGGCGTGATTGCGGGGATCGCAGGCGCCAGGTTATACTATGTCATTTTCTCGTGGGATATGTACAAGGACAATTTGCTAGATATCTTGAATTTAAGAGAAGGGGGACTGGCCATTTATGGCGGTGTAATCGGGGCCGTGGTGACGGTGCTTATTTTTGCAAGGATCCGGCATCTGAATGCCCCCCAGATTTTTGATACCATTGCCCTGGCGCTAGTAAATGGCCAGATGATTGGGCGCTGGGGGAATTTTTTCAACAGGGAGGCTTTCGGCGGATATACGGACAGCCTTGCGGCTATGCAGCTGCCCCTGGATGCAGTCAGGAGCAGTGACGTGACAGAGGCAATGCGTGCTAATGTGCAGGTGGTGGACGGAGTAAGTTATATCCAAGTGCATCCAACATTCCTGTATGAGTCGGTCTGGTGCTGTATTTTATTTATTATATTGCTTATTTACAGGCGGCATAAGAAATACGAGGGAGAAATCTTCCTGATTTATCTGTTTGGGTACGGCCTGGGACGGGTCTGGATAGAAGGACTCAGGACAGACCAGCTTTTGCTGCCAGTGGCAGGACTTCCTGTATCCCAATTACTGGCTGGTATTATTGTTATTGTAACCGGTGGACTGCTGATCTATCTGAAAAAGAACCATAAAAGGATGCCGTTTTTAAAAACTGGCAGGAGATATGAACCATTGCCTGATAAGCCGGTGGGGAAGAAGCGGCCCAGGGCGAAGGACAGGCTGTTTAAATAGGTAAATGGGGACTGCGCACAGGCAGTCCCCATTTGAATTTGTAAACGATTCTGACAATGGAGTGCAAAGGGGTCAGACCCCTTTGAATTTCCTCCAGGGGAACTTTGCGGATCCTGGCTTATGTACTGGAAAATAAACAAAAAATAAGACAGGCTCTATAGACTTTTGTCATTTTTGGCGATATAATGAAATCACATGTGAAAAATTAACTTTTACAATGTAATTTTAAGGAGGAACAAGAAATGGCAAGAAAAATGAAGACCATGGATGGTAATCAGGCCGCGGCCCACGTGTCCTATGCGTATACGGAAGTTGCAGCTATTTACCCTATTACACCATCATCCGTTATGCCGGAGCACGTGGATGAATGGGCCACCGAAGGCAGGGAGAATATTTTCGGGCAGACTGTTCAGGTAACAGAGATGCAGTCTGAGGCAGGTGCTGCGGGAGCTGTACATGGTTCCTTATCAGCCGGGGCTATGACAACAACATTTACAGCATCCCAGGGATTGCTTTTGATGATCCCTAACTTATATAAAGTAGCAGGTGAACAGTTACCGGGAGTATTCAATGTATCAGCCCGTGCAATCGCAAGCCATGCACTGTCAATCTTCGGAGATCATTCAGACGTATATGCATGTCGTCAGACAGGCGCTGCCATGCTTTGTGAATCAAGTGTCCAGGAAGTTATGGACTTGACAGCTGTTGCACACTGTGCAGCTGTGGAAGGCAAGATTCCATTTATTAACTTCTTCGACGGTTTCAGGACATCCCATGAGATTCAGAAGATCGAGACATGGGATTATGATGATCTGAAAGATCTGGTGAACATGGACGCTATTGACGAGTTCCGTGCACATGCCCTGAACCCAAATCATCCATGCCAGAGAGGTTCCGCCCAGAACCCTGATATTTTCTTCCAGGCAAGAGAGGCATGTAATCCCTATTATGATGCCCTGCCAGGAATTGTTCAGGATTACATGGACAAAGTTAATGCTAAGATCGGTACAGATTATAAATTATTTAACTACTATGGTGCAGAGGATGCGGAGCGTGTTATTATCGCTATGGGTTCTGTCTGTGATACTATTGAGGAGACAATTGATTATCTGCTGGCAGCAGGCGAGAAGGTCGGCGTTGTTAAGGTACGCCTGTACAGGCCCTTCAGCGCTGAAGCTTTAATTAATGCAATTCCTGAGACAGCTAAGACTATTACTGTGCTTGACAGGACAAAAGAGCCGGGTGCCCTGGGAGAGCCGTTATACTTGGATGTTGTAGCCGCATTAAAAGGAACAAAATTCGATGCAGTGCCTGTACTTACAGGACGTTATGGATTAGGATCTAAGGATACTACACCAGCTCAGATTGTTGCTGTATTTAAGAATACAGAAAAACAGAAATTTACAATCGGTATTGAAGATGATGTGACAAATCTGTCATTAGATGCAGGTGCTCCGCTTGTTACGACTCCAGAAGGGACAATCAACTGTAAGTTCTGGGGACTGGGCGCCGACGGTACTGTAGGGGCCAACAAGAATTCTATCAAGATTATCGGTGACAATACAGATATGTATGCCCAGGCTTATTTTGATTATGACTCAAAGAAGTCAGGCGGTGTAACAATGTCCCATTTACGTTTTGGTAAGGAGCCAATCAAGTCCACATACCTGATCAGGCAGGCAAACTTTGTTGCATGCCACAATCCATCTTATGTTGACAAGTACAACATGGTTCAGGAATTAGTGGATGGAGGAACTTTCCTTTTGAACTGTCCTTGGGATATGGAAGGACTGGAAAAGCATCTGCCAGGACAGGTAAAAGCATTTATTGCTAACCACAATATTAAGTTCTACACCATCGACGGTATTAAGATAGGTAAGGAAATCGGACTGGGCGGACGTATCAATACAGTTCTGCAGTCTGCATTCTTTAAACTCGCAGCTATTATTCCAGAAGAGGAAGCAATCGACCTGATGAAGAAGGCAGCGAAAGCTACTTATGGAAGAAAAGGCGATAAGATTGTACAGATGAATTATGATGCAATCGATGCTGGCGCAAAGCAGGTTGTTGAAGTGGCAGTTCCTGACAGCTGGAAAGATGCAGAGGATCAGGGCCTGACAACGCCTCATGTTGATGAAAACGGAAGAAAAGATGTTGTTGATTTTGTTAAGAATATCCAGGCGAAAGTAAATGCGCAGGAAGGTAATACACTTCCCGTATCTGCGTTTACAGAATATGTAGATGGATCCACACCATCAGGATCTTCTGCATACGAGAAACGTGGTATTGCAGTAGATATTCCTGTATGGCAGCCAGAAAATTGTATCCAGTGTAACCGCTGTGCATATGTATGTCCTCACGCTGTTATCCGTCCGGTAGCTCTGACAGAGGATGAAGCAGCTAAGGTTCCAGAAGGAATGAGCACAATCGATATGATGGGTATGCCGAACATGAAATTCTCCATCACAGTATCTGCTTATGACTGTACAGGCTGTGGTTCATGTGCAAATGTGTGTCCTGGAAAGAAGGGTGAGAAAGCTCTTATTATGGGTAACCTGGAAGCAAATGCAGGAGCACAGGAGTTCTTCAATTATGGAACAGAGATTCCTGTGAAGCCGGAAGTAGTTGCTAAGTTTAAAGAGACAACTGTGAAAGGAAGCCAGTTCAAACAGCCTCTGCTCGAATTCTCAGGAGCATGTGCAGGCTGTGGAGAAACTCCTTATGCAAAATTGATTACGCAGTTATATGGAGATAGGATGTATATCGCCAATGCAACAGGATGCTCCTCTATCTGGGGTAACTCCTCACCGTCTACGCCATATACAGTAACACCAGAAGGCAAGGGCCCGGCATGGTGTAATTCCCTGTTTGAGGATAATGCGGAGTTTGGCTATGGTATGCTTCTTGCACAGAATACAATCAGAGAGAGACTGAAAGGCAAAGTAGAGAAGCTGTCTGAGAGTGCAGAGAACGCCGATGTGAAGGCAGCTGCCCAGGAGTATCTGGATACATTTGCAGTAGGTGCAACCAACGGGACAGCTACAGATAAGCTGATAGCCGCTTTAGAGGCTTGCGGCTGTGATTCTGAGGACAGAAAAGAACTGTTAAAGGGCAGAGATTTCCTGGCTAAGAAATCCCAGTGGATCTTTGGCGGTGACGGTTGGGCTTATGATATTGGGTTCGGCGGCGTTGACCATGTGCTGGCCAGCGGGCAGGATATCAATATTATGGTATTTGATACAGAAGTTTACTCCAATACAGGCGGACAGTCTTCCAAAGCTACTAAGACAGGCGCTACTGCACAGTTCGCAGCAGGTGGAAAAGAAATTAAGAAGAAAGACCTGGCAGGAATCGCTATGAGTTATGGGTATGTATACGTGGCACAGATCGCCATGGGTGCTGACTTCAACCAGACTGTGAAGGCTATTACAGAGGCAGAGGCTTATCCAGGGCCATCACTTATTATTGCTTATGCACCATGTATTAACCATGGAATTAAGAAGGGTATGAGCAAGGCTCAGACAGAGGAGCAGCTTGCGGTTGAATGCGGTTACTGGAATAACTTTAGATTCAATCCTGCAGCAGAGGGCAATAAGTTCTCCTTGGACAGCAAAGAGCCTAAAGCTGAAGATTATCAGGCATTCCTTGACGGAGAAGTTCGTTATAATGCCCTGAAGAGAGCGAATCCAGAGAAGGCAGAGAAGCTGTTTGCACAGAACGAGCAGGAAGCTATGGAAAGATATGCTTATCTGAAGAAATTAGTGACTCTTTACGGAGAGGAATAAGAAGTTTCCAGGAGGATTTCTGGAATAAAGAGTATAAGTGGCAAGTATGCGGCATCCCTTGCGGGGGATGCCGCTTTTATAATTACACAGGGAATTCCTTTGAATTTCCTGTGTAATTATAAAGTACTCCGTGCCAGACTGCACTGGAATGTAGTGGGAGGAATTATATGGCTCATGCCGCCCGTCGCAGGCGGAGAGTCCTGCTATAGCAGTTAAATTATATTTGCTGTACTAGGAAGGAAATAACTACAGGCCAGGGCATACGCTGTGGATAGGGAAAAGACAAGAAACCTTATACTCAGAAAGAACAGGGAAATACCGTTGCTTTTAAGAAAGAATAAATTTATAATATATAAAAAGGCAGGGATTCGACAGGGAGGGCGGCATGAGTCAGTTTCATGATTTAGTTGAGGAAAACCCAGTGATTGCAGCGGTGAAGGATATGGACGGCCTTGAAAAAAGCTGCCGTCTGGAGGATATCAAAGTGATTTTTATTTTGTTCGGGGATATCTGTACAATTGGAGAAATCGTAGAACAGATTAAAGTTGCCGGAAAAACAGCCATGGTACATATAGACCTGGTAGGAGGACTTAACACAAAGGAAATTACTGTCGATTTTATTAAAAATAGTACCAAAGCTGATGGAATTATCACAACCAGGCCCATATTGGCACAGAGGGCAAAAGAAATGTCCATGTATGCTGTGCTCCGTTTCTTTGTTATTGATTCCATGGCTCTGAAGAATATTGAGGGCCTGCACATGCCAAGGGGCATCAGGCCGGATTTTATTGAAGTGCTTCCGGGGGCCATGCCTAAAATTATACGCAGAATTTGTTCCAGCAGCCCTATCCCGGTGATTGCAGGGGGATTAATCTCTGACAGGGAGGATGTGACAGGGGCGCTGGATGCCGGCGCTGTGGCTGTATCTGCAACAAATCAGGATGTCTGGGAAATGTAAATAAGGAGGGAAAGCGATATGGCAAGGTATGTAATGGCACTGGATTCGGGTACCACCAGCAACAGGTGTATTCTTTTTAATGAAAAAGGGGAAATGTGCAGTATGGCACAGAAGGAGTTTACGCAATATTTCCCAAAGCCTGGATGGGTAGAACATAACGCGGAGGAAATCTGGTCTACGCAGCTGGAAGTGGCCAGGCAGGCTATGGCCAATATCCATGCTACTGCAGCGGATATTGCTGCCATAGGGATAACGAACCAGAGGGAGACAACGGTTGTCTGGGACAGGGAGTCAGGAGAACCGGTGTACCATGCCATTGTCTGGCAGTGCAGGAGGACATCTGAGTACTGCGATGGTTTGAAGCGTAAAGGCTTAACAGATAAGTTCAGGAGTAAGACGGGCCTTGTGATTGATGCATATTTTTCCGGTACAAAGGTAAAATGGATCCTGGATCATGTGGAGGGAGCCAGAGAGAAGGCGCAGAGGGGAGAGCTTCTATTTGGGACTATTGAGACATGGCTGATATGGAAGCTGACAAAGGGGGCCGTCCATGTGACGGACTATTCAAATGCTTCCAGGACCATGATGTTTAATATCAATACCTTACAGTGGGATAAGGAAATATTGGATGAGCTGGGAATCCCGCATTCCATGCTGCCCGAAGTGAAACCATCCAGCTATGTTTATGGTGAAGCTGATACAGGTTTTTTCGGTGCGCCTATTCCTATTGCCGGTGCAGCGGGGGATCAGCAGTCTGCTTTGTTTGGACAGACTTGTTTCCATAAGGGGGAAGCAAAAAATACATATGGCACAGGCTGTTTTCTGTTGATGAATACAGGTGAAAAGCCGGTATATTCTGGGAATGGACTTGTGACAACCATAGCCTGGGGCATAGAGGGAAAGGTAACATATGCGCTGGAAGGGTCTATATTTGTGGCCGGGGCGGCCATTCAGTGGCTGAGGGATGAGATGGGACTGATAGATTCATCGGAGATATCTGAGTATATGGCCCAAAAGGTAGAGGACACTAACGGCTGTTATGTAGTACCTGCATTTACTGGGTTGGGGGCGCCCTATTGGGATCAGTATGCCAGAGGGACGATTGTTGGACTGACCCGGGGAGTAAATAAGTACCATGTTATACGTGCCACATTGGAATCTTTGGCCTATCAGGTAAATGACGTGCTGGAGGCCATGAAGGCTGATGCAGGGCTTGCCCTGTCAGCTTTAAAGGTAGACGGAGGCGCCAGTGCTAATAATTTTCTGATGCAGACACAAGCGAATTTGAGCAATGCACCTGTCAACCGGCCCCAGTGTGTGGAGACGACTGCCATGGGGGCGGCCTATCTGGCAGGGATTGCTGTGGGATACTGGGGCAGTAAGGAGGAGGTAGTGGCCAATTGGGCCATTGACAGAACTTTTAAACCAGAGATAGAAGCAAAAGTAAGGGATAGTATGCTGAAAGGGTGGAAAAGGGCAGTGCAGTATGCCCACGGCTGGGCAAAAAAAGAGCCGGACAGATAAAAGGTTGTATTTTTCAGGAAAGAACTATATAATAGTTATATAGCTAGAGCATTGCAGTAAACATGTTGTTAGAGACGAGTTTATAGTATGCTTAAATAGTATTTATGTGAATATATGCCGATGAGAACAGAGCCAGGCAAAAGACATATCATGAGGATATGCTTATTTGTCTGGCTCTGTTATTTTGTCTGATACTTTTGGGCATGTAAGCGCCCGCCGGGGCCTGTACTAAGGATACGCGGATATGCATCTGCCTGTAAGGGTATGCGACGGAGGGTTTTTAGGGCAAAAGAATGTGAATAGCCAGAAAGTCGTAATAAGTTGTAAAAAATGTATTACTGTATGGAAGCTGGACAGATTCAGGAGGCCCTAAAGGAGAGCGCTCGTATAAAGGGAGGGGATACAGAGTATACCTTATTGAACATTAGTAGTTCAATAAGTATAACCTTATTGGACGGAGTCCACCCGTCCGAAGGACATGTATTAGGGGATGCCCTGTGGGTATACCTTATTGGACGGAGTCCGCCTGTCCGAAGGACATGTATTAGGGGATGCCCTGTGGGTATACCTTATTGGACGGAGTCCGCCTGTCCGAAGGACATGTATTAGGGGATGCCCTGTGGGTATAGGATTCTATGAATGAGGTAAAGGATAGGCTGTATTTAGAATATAAATCAAAAAAATAGGAGGCATTGCAATGTATGATGTAATGATTGTGGGGGCCGGAGTATCAGGGACGGCTGTGGCCAGGGAATTGTCACGCTACAAAGTTAAAGCCTGTGTATTGGAGAAGATGGAGGATGTATGCTGTGGGACATCAAAGGCAAACAGTGGAATCGTCCATGCGGGTTATGATGCGGTAAGCGGTTCCTTGAAGGCAAAATTAAATGTGGAGGGAAACCAGATGATGGAACAGCTCTCTAGAGATCTGGATTTTCCTTTCCTAAGAACAGGATCTCTTATGATGTGCAGGGATGAAAAAGAAATACCTGTATTGGAGAGATTAAAAAGGCAGGGTGAAGTAAATCATGTGAAGGGCCTTGAAATCCTAAATGCCAAAGAGGTTTTTAAGCTGGAACCCAATGCTTCAAAGGATGTGGTGGCTGCCTTGTATGCTCCTACGGCAGGTATAGTCTGCCCCTTTGGACTGAATATTGCACTGGCTGAAAATGCCTGTGAGAATGGCGTGGAATTTTATTTTAATACTGAAGTAAAGAACATTGCCAGGAAGGCGGATGTGTTTATTCTAAAGACCAGCAGGGGAGATTTCACTGGAAGATGTATTGTAAATGCGGCGGGAGTTTATGCAGATCAAATTCATAATCTGGTGTGCGGCAATCGTATGCGGATCATACCCAGAAGAGGTGAATATTTTCTCCTGGACAAATGTGCGGGAGGCCATGTTTCCAGAACGGTATTCACTCTGCCGGGGAAGCTGGGAAAGGGAATACTTGTGACGCCTACAGTACACGGGAACCTTTTGGCAGGGCCTACAGCCATGGATATTGAAGATAAAGAGGGAACCAATACAACTTATGAAGGACTTGCCGAAATTAGTAAAATGGCAGGAAAAAATATAAAAGACCTGCCCCTAAGGAAGGTAATTACCAGTTTTGCAGGATTGCGGGCACATGAGGAAGGCCATGACTTTATAATCCGTGAGGCGCCGGATGTGCCGGGATTTTTTGACTGTGCCGGGATAGAATCTCCAGGACTGACAAGTGCACCGGCCATAGGGAAAATGATGGCAGGACTGATCAGGGAGAAGCTGGGACTTCAGAAAAATCCAGAATTTAAAGGTGAGAGAAAAGGTGTTTTGAATGCGGCCCAGCTTTCAATAGAAGAGAGAAATGCCTTAATAGCCAGGCAGCCTGCATATGGCAACATCATTTGCCGGTGCGAGATGATCTCTGAGGGTGAGATACTCGACGCAGTAAGGCGTCCCCTGGGGGCACGTTCGCTGGACGGCGTAAAGCGCAGGACAAGAGCCGGAATGGGGAGATGCCAGTCGGGATTTTGTGCACCTAGAACGATGGAAATATTAGAACGTGAGCTGGGGACGGAGAATATTACTAAGTCTGGGGGAAATTCAAATATGACGGTTGGAAAGAATAAAGAATTTTTGGAAGATTTTTCTCCGGGAATTTGCTGAGAAGGGGGGAGGACAACAGATGGAACAGTATGAAATTGTAGTAGTGGGAGGAGGGCCTGCGGGACTTGCTGCGGCCATTTCCGCAAGAAATGCTGGGGTGGACAGGGTTTTGGTTCTGGAGAGGGATAAAGACTTAGGCGGGATTTTAAATCAATGTATACATAATGGATTTGGACTGCATATATTCCGGGAGGAACTGACAGGGCCGGAATATGCCGCCAGGTTTATTGGCCAGATAAAACAATTGGGAATAGAGTGCCGTAAGGATACTATAGTGGCGGATATCAGCAAAGAGAAAGTGATTACTGCCATAAACCAGAAGAGGGGCATATACCAGATCCAAGCCAAGGCAGTAATTTTAGCAATGGGCTGCAGAGAGCGCCCGAGAGGTGCTTTGAATATTCCTGGCTACAGGCCTGCAGGGATATATTCAGCCGGAACCGCACAGCGGCTGGTAAATATGGAGGGGCGTATGCCAGGAAAAACAGTTGTGATTCTGGGATCTGGGGATATTGGACTGATTATGGCCAGAAGAATGACCCTGGAGGGGGCCAAGGTGAAGGCCGTGGCAGAACTGATGCCTTATTCAGGTGGATTGAAGAGAAATATTGTACAGTGCCTGGATGATTATGGAATCCCTCTAAAGCTGAGCCATACTGTGGTAAATATTAAAGGGAAAGAAAGAGTAGAAGGGGTGGTGCTGGCAGAGGTGGATGACAGGGGAGTCCCTATACCAGGCACTCAGGAGGAATATGAATGTGACACCTTACTTTTGTCTGTAGGACTAATACCGGAAAATGAGCTGTCAGGGCAGATGGGAGTGGAGTTAAATAGCGCCACTTCAGGGCCAGATGTAAATGAAAGCCTGGAGACAAATCTGGAAGGAGTTTTTGCCTGTGGTAATGTGCTCCATGTCCATGACTTGGTAGATTATGTTTCAGAAGAAGGGAAAGAGGCAGGTGAAAATGCGGCTGCGTATATTTTAAATAGAGAAACGGAGAAAAAAGTCCAACATGGACAGAGCTGTGTAGGCGCTGGGAAGACTGGAATCAAAGTCATAGCATCAGACGGGGTACGGTATACAGTTCCCTCTGTCATACGCCCGGCGTACATGAAAAAAGAGTTGACTGTCAGATTCCGCGTAAATCGGGTATATAAAAATTGTTATATATCAGCTTTTATAGGAGAAAAAAGGATAGTACATAAAAAGAGGCCTGCCGCTGCTCCCGGGGAAATGGAAGAAATAAAAGTGAAACGAGAATGGCTCTGGGGGGCAGAAGAACCAACATTAAGGATCCAGATAGAGGAGGGGTAGAAAGTGGAAAGAAAAGAACTAACTTGTATCAGATGCCCAAAAGGGTGCGCCCTGGCTGTAGATATAAGTGGCAGAGAGATCCTGTCAGTATCCGGGAATGGATGTCCCCAGGGGGAAAACTATGCCAGAAAGGAAATCACAAACCCCACCCGTACAGTGACCACTACAGTAAAAGTCAGGGGAGGCCGGGACAAAATGGTATCAGTCAGAACCCGGGGTGATATCCCTAGACAGAAAATCTTCCAGTGCATGAGAGAATTGAAAGACAAAGAAATGGCTGCTCCAGTACATATTGGAGATATCGTGGCAGAGAATATTGCCGGGACGGGGGTGGATGTTGTGGCAACCCGGGAGGTTTTGAGGACGTAGCCTTTTGTGATTTTGTTACGTCCTATATTGTATCTAGTGGTGTACCGAATTGTCAGCAGACGTGTACCTTTTCTAAAATGAAGGCTAAATTCATTGAAAGCCGCCCCTTTAATTGTGTTTATGAAGATGGTATAATAGGGGCATTGAATAAAAAGTGAGGTGTAATATGAGTATTTATGATTTGGATGCATATGAAGTGGTGCAGCAACAGGAGCTGGCAGATATTAAATCAAAAGGATATCTTTTGAAGCATAGAAAAAGTGGCGCTCGGGTTTTACTCATGGAAAATGATGATGACAACAAGGTGTTTGCAGTTGGATTTCGGACGCCGCCTTCAGACAGCACAGGGGTACCTCATATTATGGAGCACTCAGTCCTATGTGGATCAAAGGATTTTCCTGTTAAGGATCCGTTTGTGGAACTGGTCAAAGGCTCATTGAATACATTTTTAAATGCAATGACTTATCCAGATAAGACAGTCTATCCAGTTGCGAGCTGTAATGATAAGGATTTCCAGAATTTGATGCATGTCTACATGGATGCAGTTTTTTATCCAAACATCTATCAGCATGATGAAATTTTTCGTCAGGAGGGTTGGAGTTATAAGCTGGACGAGGCAAATGGGAAGCTGGAGTATAATGGAGTCGTTTATAATGAGATGAAGGGAGCGTTTTCCTCACCAGATGGGGTTCTGGATAGGATGATTTTGAATTCATTATTTCCTGATACTTCTTATGCATATGAATCTGGCGGGGATCCTGAGGTAATTCCTGAATTGACATATGAACAGTTTTTGGATTTCCACAAAAAATATTATCATCCGACCAACAGTTATATTTATCTATATGGGGATCTGGATATGGAAGAAAAACTAAGGTGGTTGGATGAAAAATATCTCAGAAAATTTGATGAAATCTCAATAAATTCTGAAATAAAATATCAGGCACCGTTTGAAAAGGCCAGAGAAATTCAGATGGAGTATTCTATATCCAGTGAGGAGACGGAGAAAGACAATACCTATTTATCCTATAATAAAGTAATTGGGACAAGCCTGGATGAAAAGCTGTATTTGGCTTTTCAGGTGCTTGATTATGCTCTGCTGTCTGCTCCGGGCGCTCCGCTTAAAAAGGCGCTTACTGATGCGGGGATTGGAAAGGATATTTCGGGTTCATACGATAACGGTATTTATCAGCCTATTTTTTCTATTATTGCTAAAAATGCGAATCTTGAACAAAAGGAGGAATTTCTTAAAATTATTGAAGATACCTTGTCCAATATTGTGAAGAATGGTATGGATAAGAAGGCATTGGAGGCAGGGATTAATTACTACGAATTCCGTTTCCGTGAAGCAGATTTTGGCAGTTATCCCAAGGGACTGATGTACGGACTCCAATTGTTTGACAGCTGGCTATATGATGAGGAGAAGCCATTTATCCATATGCAGGCACTGCCAGTATTTGAATTTTTAAAGACTCAGATTCAAACGGGTTATTATGAGGAGCTAGTCCAAAAATATCTTTTGGACAATACCCATGCCTCTATAGTTATTGTGAAACCTGAAAAAGGACGGACGGCCCGTCTTGATAAAGAGCTGGACGAAAGGCTCCAGAAGTATAAAGCAAGTTTAAGGACAGATGAAATAGATAAGTTAGTAAATGACACAAAAGAACTTTTGAGGTATCAGGAAGAAGAATCTGCAAAAGAGGATTTAGAGAAAATACCGGTTCTTAGCAGAGAGGACATTTCAAAAGAAATTGCACCAATATATAATGAAGAAAAAGATGTCAGCGGCATAAAAATGATACATCATAACGTGGAGACTAATGGGATCGGCTATGTCACACTTATGTTTGATTTATCTGGGATTCCTGAGAACAAGCTGGCATATGTTGGTATCCTTCAGGCTGTATTGGGTTTGATTGATACGACACATTATGGCTATGGTGAGTTGTTTAATGAAATAAATATGCATACAGGTGGAATTGGAACATCACTGGAATTATATGCAGACGTAACAAAGGTAAAAGAAAAAGAATTTCGTGCTACATTTGAAATGAAAGGAAAGGCTCTGTATCCTAAATTTAGTATACTTTTTGATATGATGAAAGAGATTTTAATGGAGTCGAAGCTTGGGGACGAGAAGCGCTTAAAGGAAATACTGTCTATGCTAAAATCCAGGCTTCAGATGAGTTTCCTTTCATCAGGTCATACTACGGCTGCATTAAGGGCATTGTCTTACGATTCGCCATTGGCAAAGTTTAAGGATGATACAGATGGGATTGGTTATTATCAAATTGTGAAAGAAATCGAAGAAAACTTCGAAGAGAAGAAATCGGAGTTGATTTCGAATTTACAGGAAATCGCAGATAGCATTTTCCGTGCTGATAATATAATGATAAGCTATACTTCATCCGAAGAAGGGATAGCACCTATCAATAAAGAGCTTGAGAAATTAAAAGAAAGTCTCCATAAAGAAAAAAGGAAAGAAGAGACTCCTTGTATTATTCATTGCCAGAAAAGAAATGAAGGCTTTAAAACCTCTTCGAAGGTTCAATATGTAGCCCGCGTAGGAAATTTTATTGACTATGGGACTTCCTATAGAGGGGCACTGCAAATATTGAAGGTAATTTTAAGCTACGATTATTTATGGCAGAATGTAAGAGTCAAGGGTGGGGCATACGGATGTATGAGCAGTTTTAACAGGATTGGGGAGGGATATTTTATTTCTTACCGCGATCCTAATCTGGAGAAAACTATGAAAATATATGAAGGTATACCGGACTATCTAAGGAACTTTACAGTGGATGAGCGCGACATGAATAAATATATTATTGGTACAATAAGTAATATCGATCGCCCTATGACCCCTTCTGCTAAAGGGGACCGTTCCATGAATCTGTATATGAACCGTGTATCGGCCGAGATGATAGAAAATGAGAGGATGGATATATTAAAGGCAGAGCAGAAAGATATCCGCGCTTTGGCGGAAGTTGTGGAGGCAGTGCTGGCGGCAGGGCAGATGTGCGTTATTGGCAGTGAAGAGAAAATAGAGAAGCAAAAAGAGATGTTCGCGGAAGTAAAAACATTGTTTTAGTTCATTAGGGACGTAACCTTTTGCACTTTTGTTACGTCCCTAATTTAAATTAGTGGTGTACCTAAATGGAGGTAAGGGGATGAAAGAGAATTTTAAATCAGGCTTTGTTACTTTAATTGGCCGGCCAAATGTGGGGAAGTCTACGCTTATGAATTATCTGATTGGCCAGAAAATTGCAATTACATCAAACAAACCACAGACGACCAGAAACCGTATCCAGACTGTCCTTACACTTGATGAGGGACAGATTATTTTTGTGGATACCCCCGGCATACATAAGGCCAAGAATAAGCTGGGAGAATTTATGGTGAATGTAGCAGAGAAGACTTTGGACGAGGTGGATGTGGTTCTATGGCTGGTGGAGCCGTCTACATTTATTGGGACTGGTGAGCGGCATATAATCGAGCAGCTGAAAAGGAGCAGGACACCAGTGATTCTTGTGATTAATAAGATTGATATGGTTAAGCGGGAAGAAGTCTTAGTGTTTATAGATGCCTATAGGAAGGAATATGAATTTGCTGAGATTGTACCGGTTTCAGCAAGAAATGGAGATAATACGGATGAACTTGTCAAAGTAATCCTGCAATATCTTCCATGTGGACCACAATTTTACGATGAAGACACAGTTACAGACCAGCCTGAACGTCAGATTGTAGCAGAGTTGATACGTGAAAAAGCGCTGCATTGCCTGCAGGAGGAGATTCCCCATGGCATAGCCGTCGCAATAGATAGGATGAAAATGCAAAAGAAAGTGATGCATATTGATGCAACTATTATATGCGAAAGAGATTCCCATAAAGGGATTATTATAGGCAAACAGGGGGGGATGCTTAAAAAAATTGGCAGTACGGCCCGGTATGAAATTGAGCGGTTCATGGACTGTAAGGTAAACCTTAAAATATGGGTAAAGGTGCAAAAGAACTGGCGGGACAGCGATTTTATAATGAAAAATTTTGGTTATCAGAGTGACAGATAAGAAGAAAGAATGGCTGTCAAGGCATTTTGAGTAAAATGTGTTGGCAGATTTTACGAGGTATACTGCTGTTTGAATCGGAGATGCTAATATTAAGACAGAAGAAGAGGTGATCCGATGGAACAAAAATACTGGGAGCAGTTTATGGTTACGGGGACAATTAAAGACTACTTGTCCTATAAGATGGGAAAGTATGGGGATGGAGAAATGCATTCCAAGGAAAACGATATTGGGGTAGGTTATTGTGAATCAGATAGTGATGACAGGGATGGTTCTGTCTACAACCCCTATTGGGGAATATGACAGGCGGGTTGTAATATTGACAAAAGAACAAGGGAAAATTGCTGCGTTTGCCAAGGGTTCACGAAGGCCTAACAGTCCATTGGTGGGCGCTGTAAATCCCTTTTCGTTCGGAGAGTTTACAATGTATGAAGGCCGGTCATCGTATACTATACAGTCTGCCAGTATATCTAATTATTTTTCAGAACTTAGAGAAGATATTATTGGGGCATACTATGGGTTTTATTTTCTAGAGTTTACTAATTATTATGCTAAGGAGTTTAATGATGAGCGTGAGATGCTAAAATTACTGTATCAGTCGCTCAGGGCCCTTAGTAATCCCCATATCCCCAATAAGCTGGTACAATACATATTTGAGCTGCGGGCATACTGTATAAATGGGGAAGGGCCTCAGGTGTTTCAATGTGTGGTTTGTGCAGACAAAACGAGAGCGGTGGTTTTTAGTGTAAAAAAGGGTGGCCTGGTTTGCTGTGAATGCGACAGTGACGTAATAGACGGCATATGTCTGGATCAGTCTGCTTTATATAGCATGCAATATATTGAAAGTAGTAAAATAGAGAGATTATATACATTTAATGTGACAGATAGAGTGCTTGAACAGCTGGCAGAGGTAATGGAAAGATACAGGGATGTTTATATAGAAAAAAGGTTTAAATCCCTGGAAATTTTGGAAACATTAGAAGGAGTCTGAACATTGTCTAGAAAGTGTAGTTGATGCTGCCAACTAGAATTAATCTGGGAATTGCTTGAAAAAAAGGACTAGAGCAGTTATAATATTAAACAATTAATATGTTTGAGATGAAATAGAGAAAGAGAATGTGAGGATCAGTAATATGGTAGAAAAAACAATGGATAAGATTGTAGCTCTTGCTAAATCAAGGGGATTTGTATACCCGGGTTCTGAGATATATGGCGGACTTGCAAATACTTGGGATTATGGGAACTTAGGTGTGGAGTTAAAAAACAATGTCAAAAGGGCCTGGTGGCAGAAATTTGTGCAGGAGTCTCCATATAATGTAGGGGTTGATTGTGCTATACTAATGAATCCTCAGACATGGGTTGCCTCCGGCCATCTGGGAGGGTTTTCGGATCCATTAATGGACTGCCGTGAATGCCATGAGCGGTTCAGGGCAGATAAATTAATCGAAGATTATTGTTCAGAAAATCAGATTGCAATAGAGGGTACTGTAGATGCATGGCCCCAGGAACAGATGACAGCATTTATTGAAGAACATGGAATTAAGTGCCCTTCTTGCGGGAAGCATAATTTTACTGATATCCGTCAGTTTAATCTGATGTTTAAGACCTTCCAGGGGGTTACTGAAGATGCCAGAAATACTGTATATTTGCGTCCGGAGACAGCGCAGGGGATATTTGTGAATTTTAAAAATGTCCAAAGGACATCCAGAAAAAAAGTACCATTTGGAATTGCTCAGATTGGTAAATCATTCCGCAATGAGATTACTCCCGGGAATTTTACTTTCCGTACAAGGGAATTTGAGCAAATGGAATTAGAATTTTTCTGCGAGCCAGGAACTGATCTAGAGTGGTTTGCATATTGGAAAAAATACTGTCTGGATTGGCTGAGTTCACTTGGATTAAAAGAGAACGAGGTCAGATACCGGGATCATGATAAAGAAGAACTTTCATTCTATAGTAAAGCGACAACAGATGTAGAGTTTTTATTTCCATTCGGCTGGGGTGAGCTTTGGGGTATTGCGGATAGAACAGACTATGATTTGACGCAGCACCAGGAGGTATCTAAACAGGATATGTCCTATTTTGATGACGAGAAGAAGGAAAAATATATTCCATACGTAATTGAACCATCCCTGGGAGCCGATCGAATGGTACTGGCATTCTTATGCAGTGCATATGACGAGGAGGAATTAGAAGGCGGAGATATGCGGACTGTCCTACATTTCCATCCAGCATTGGCTCCAGTTAAAGTAGGGGTGCTCCCCTTGTCTAAAAAGTTAAATGAAGGCGCAGAAAAAGTATTCACAGAACTTTCTAAATTTTATAATTGTGAATTTGACGACCGTGGAAATATTGGAAAACGTTATCGCCGCCAGGATGAGATTGGAACACCATTCTGTGTGACATATGATTTTGAATCAGAAGAAGATGGGGCGGTAACAGTACGTGATAGAGACAGCATGGAACAAGAACGGGTAAAAATAGAAGACCTGAAGTCCTACTTTGAAGAAAAGATTAGGTTTTAAGTAATTTAGGACGTAGCCTTTTTAAAAAGTCTACGTCCTAAATTAAAAACAGTGGTGTTCCAAAATGAAATTTGACCTGTACCGTTAATGAAGGGCAGGTGAGCCAATGCCGATACAAAAACGGCAGGAAAGCAGTACAAAATTTTATCATGTAACTGCTAGAGGTATTAATAAAGAGCATATCTTTAATCAAATCAGAGAGCGTTATTTTTTCTTAAAAATTTTAAAGAAGTATCTTGAAAAATATGATGTCAGAATTTATGCATATTGCATAATGTCAAATCATATTCATCTTTTAATTCAATCAGAATTAGAGGTTTTATCCCTATTTATGGCTAGAGTATTAGCTGAATATGCAGAATATTATAATTATAAACATATAAGAAATGGACATGTGTTTCAGAATCGGTTTGGAAGTGAATGTATTGAGAGTGAAAAGTATTTTTGGAATTGTATTCGATATATACATTTAAATCCTGTCAAGGCCGGAGTGTCAAAAAATATATCTACATATAGATTTAGCAGCATTAATGAGTATAGTGATAGAAAAACAGATATCATTCATACAAATGCAATATATATGTGGGATAAAAAATTTCCTGAAATAAGAATGGGCATGGCGTTTCATGAAGAGGATGTATTGCAGGTCTTTATAGATACATATGAGGACAAGCAAAGGCAAATGCAGGAATTAGCAGTTATTATCTTGAAAAATATGAGCAAAGAAGAAAGTGTCCACAGAACAGTTGAAATATTAGAAGATAAAAGCTTGCGATATAAATATGTTTGTAAATTAATGGCCGCATTAAATATTTCTAAGAATAGGGCACAGAAATTGTACAAATATGTTAAAGAGAGTATAATGAGTACGTGATTACCAAAAAGGTACAGGTCAAGTTTCATTTTGGTACACCACTAAATGTAATTTAGGACGTAATACTTTTGTAGAAGGTTACGTCCCCAAAGACACAAGGAGGGCATTATGGACAAAACTTTATGGGAACTTTATTCGGAACCTCAGCTTACTGAGCTGGATTGTATTGCTACAGGTTATAAGAAATTTCTGGACGCTGCTAAGACAGAGCGGGAGTGTGTATCTGAAATTATCTGCCAGGCTGAGGCAGCAGGATACCGTAATCTTTCAGATGCTGAAGGCGTAAAGCCGGGAGATAAGGTGTATGCCTCCTGGATGGGGAAATCTGTCGCATTGTTTAATATTGGGCAGAGACCTTTGGAAGAGGGGATGAATATTTTAGGTGCGCATGTGGATTCACCGCGGATGGATTTGAAGCAGAATCCATTGTATGAGGAAAGTGGATTTGCGTATTTTGACACCCATTATTATGGAGGGATTAAGAAATACCAATGGGTGACTCTTCCCTTGGCTCTTCACGGTGTGGTCATAAAAAAGGATCATTCTAAGATAGAGATTTCTATTGGAGAGAAGGAAGACGACCCGGTATTTGTGGTGACAGATTTGTTGATTCATTTATCCGGTAAACAGATGGACAAAAAGGCCTCTGTAGTTGTTGAGGGGGAAAATCTGGATATTTTGATTGGCAGCAAACCTTTGAAGGAGGTGGAAAAGGATGCTGTTTCGGGGCAAATTCTGCAGATTTTGAAAGAGTCTTATGGAATAGAGAAGGAAGATCTAATGTCTGCGGAACTGGAAGTTGTTCCTGCTGGAAAAGCCAGGGATTGTGGGATAGACAGGAGCATGATTATGGCCTATGGGCAGGATGACCGCGTTTGTGTGTACACTTCTCTGGCAGCTATGCTGGAAACTCCAGATGTGGCATATACCTCATGCTGTATTTTTGTAGATAAAGAGGAGATTGGAAGTGTGGGTGCAACAGGAATGCACTCCAGGTTTTTTGAAAATGCTGTAGCGGATCTGATGGATAAAATGGGAAGTTTCTCGGAGTTAAAGCTAAGGCACACCCTGGCAAATTCGAGAATGATTTCTTCAGATGTAGGAGCAGCGTATGATCCGATGTACACAGAAGTATATGATAAGAAATCATCGTCTTTCTTTGGAAATGGATTAGTGATTAAAAAGCATACTGGAGCCAGAGGGAAAAGTGGATCCAATGATGCGAATGCAGAATATATCGCTAAATTGAGAGAGGTGTTTGATGATAATAATGTGGCCTTTCAAATGACAGAGATGGGAAAAATAGACGCAGGTGGCGGAGGTACTATTGCATACATACTTGCACAGTTTGGTATGGAAGTTATTGACGGAGGGGTAGCGGTCTTATGTATGCATGCGCCCTGGGAAGTTTCCAGCAAAGCTGATGTATATGAGGCATATAGAGGATATTGTGCATTTTTAAAGGATATGCGTTAGTGCGTGGAAAATTAATTTTTGTAATACAAAGTTTCATTTGGCAGAATAATTGCTGTTTATTTGGCTAAAGAAACTGTAGTTTCTAAGCGTCTGTAAATATTATATCAATTCAGGACATAAGATATAGTTATCTTCTATAAGGCATAGCCGAAAGGATGATAAAGAGAGATGAAGAGAGATGAAGAGTAAGTTACTTATTAGTGGCTTGCTCTTTGTTTTTGCCGTATACAGCTTAGTGTATATCTTATTGGATATTAGCAGTTCAATAGGGGTAACTTTATTATATTGATAAGTGCCCAATATTAAACCTTAAAGAGTTCCACATAATACATGCTCTTCGCATAGAGTCACCCCGGATGTACACCTCGCTGGACGAAGCATGTCTGTACGTAAGGATCTGCAGTGTGGGATGATACCCTTTGGGTATAGATAAATGGCCGGTAATATGGTACAATCCAGGAGCAAAGATAAAAACGCAACGTAAGAAGAACTTTCTTACAGAGCCGGTAGGTAGTCCGGCCGCACCGTCGGGTGTAAGTAACCCTCCCTCCTTAGGGTCGTCCATTCTTTGTTCATTACAAGTATTTAAGGAGGAATTGTCATGGACAAAGTATCAAGCAGATTAACAGTATTTTTTGAGGAGCCGTTTTGGGCAGGGGTTTTTGAACACGTATCTGAGGGGAGGCTATCCGTATGTAAGGTTATATTTGGTGCGGAGCCGAAAGATTATGAGGTACATGAGTTTGTTCTGAAAAATTATGATTGGCTGTATTTTAGTCCGGCTGTGGGGGTTGATGTGAAGGGAGCTATCCGTAATCCAAAGCGGATGCAGCGGGAAGTACGGAAATATGTACAAAATGCCGGCCTAGGTACTAAATCGCAACAAGCCTTGAAATTACAGCAGGAGCAGCTGAGAATTAGGCGAAAGACTGTGAACCGGAGAAAGAGAGAAGCGGAAAAACAACGTCAGTTTAAGCTGAAACAGCAGAAAAGAAAGGAAAAGCACAGGGGCAGATAGCTGCCGAAGCGTCCAAAAAGTTTATACTTATCGGACTACTAATGATCAATAAGGTATACCCAAAGGGCATCCCCTGACACATGTCCTTCGGACGGGCGGACTGGGTCCGATAAGGTATACCCAAAGGGCATCCCCTAACACAGTCCTTCGGACGGATGGTTATGCCCAACGAATGATACCCGAAGGGTGTCCCATGCGGGGATGAGACATGGGATGCCCTTTGGACATGGATTATAAGAGTCTGTTCATATATGGAAACCTGCCCAAAAGAATCTGAAGAAGATAAAGGGTGCCTGTGCGCAGGGAATAAGTAATTGAGTAATTTCCCTCGAGAAAAGTATGAAACATAAAGTCATAGGATAAAGATAGATGCATATAGAATTTCCATAGAATGTACCGTATAATTGTAATTCTCATAACAAAATAGCCAATGGAGGTAAGAGAGTGTTAGCAGATTATCATGTCCACACCGAATATAGCGATGATTCAGTCTATTGTATGGAAGATGTCGTAATAGATGCTGTCAGGCTCGGCCTGGATGAAATATGTTTTACGGATCATGTTGATTACGGGGTAAAGTATGACCGGTTCAGTGGGCAAAAAATTAAATATCGAAAGGGAGAACCATTGGCAAATGTAAATTATCCTCAGTATGTGGAAGCGATAAAAGAAATGCAGCATCGTTATGGAAATAAAATCTGTATTCGTATGGGACTTGAGTTTGGGATCCAGACACATACAATTCCAATGTTTAACGCCCTGTATCATCGATACCCCTTTGACTTTATTATTTTGTCAATTCATCAGGTTGATAATCAGGAACTCTGGACACAAGATTTTCAGAGGGGGAAAACCCAGAAGGAATATAATGAAAAGTATTATGAGGAGATGCTGGCAGTTATACAGGAGTATAAAAACTATAGTGTATTAGGGCATATGGATTTAATTGCCCGCTATGATGAAAAAGGTGTTTATCCATTTCATAAAATACAGCCGCTGCTAGAAATAATTTTAAAAATTGTCATAGCGGATGGAAAAGGAATCGAGGTAAATACTTCCTCCCATAGATATGGCTTATCTGATACAACACCATCAATAGAGATTCTGAAATTGTATAGAGAGCTTGGCGGCAGGATAATTACCATAGGCAGTGACAGCCATAAGCGGGAACATTTAGGGAAATACATAAAAGAAACACAGGAATTACTGTGGGGACTGGGATATAAACAATTCTGTATTTATGAGAGTATGGCGCCAATATTTTGTGAATTGTGAAAAAGAGCCATAAATAAACATGACAGTAGCTAGGTAATAAAAACAGGATGTATAGTTTTGGAAAAATCCACCATAATATTTGTTAAAAATAAATCTTGGCCAATTCTGGCTGAATGAAAAATGAGGAGCAGAAAGTATTATGGAGAGAAGAAATGCTTGGAACTATTATAGTCCTGAAGAAAAAAAACGTGTCGAGGATATTTGCCGTGCATACTGCCACTTTCTGGATTGCAGCAAGACAGAGCGCGAATGTGCGTCTGCGGCGCTGAAGCTGGCAAGGGCCCAGGGATACCGTGACCTAGATATGGTACGTAAAGAACAGGCGGCTTTAAAGCCTGGGGATAAAGTATACGCTTGCTATATGGATAAAGCAGTAGTTTTGTTTCAGATTGGGTCAGAACCCTTTGAAAGAGGCATGAACATCCTCGGAGCACATATAGATTCTCCCAGAATTGATGTGAAGCAGGTTCCGCTGTATGAGGAACAGGGACAGGCGTATTTAGACACACATTATTATGGGGGCGTGAAGAAATACCAGTGGTTGGCCATGCCTCTTGCAATTCACGGAGTGGTAGTCAGAAAGGATGGGACTAAGATTGAGGTTAAAATTGGAGAGAAGGATAAAGAGCCGGTCTTTGTAATTACGGATTTACTGCCACATCTGGGAAAAGAGCAGAATGAGAAGAAGGTTAAAGACTTTATTAACGCAGAAAAAATGGATTTGCTGATAGGGAATATGCCTGCAGCAGGTGATGAACGAAAAACCATTGGAAAAAATAATACAAAGTTTTGTGCAGAAGAAAAAGAAACAAAATACGTGAAAAAGATGGTTTTAAATTTACTAAAAGAGCATTATCAGATTAGAGAAAGTGATTTTATATCAGCTGAGCTGGAAATTGTCCCTGCAGGCAGGGCAAGGGATTGTGGACTGGACCGCAGCATGATCCTGGCATATGGGCAGGACGACAGAAGCTGTGCTTTTGCATCTCTGCTTGCGTTGCTGGAACTGAAAATTTCAAAGCGTACTTCATGCTGCCTCCTGGTGGACAAAGAGGAGATAGGAAGTACTGGGGCGACTGGGATGCGGTCAAAGTTTTTTGAAAATACAGTTGCTGAAGTACTGGAGCTATGTGGGGACTATTCTGAATTGAAACTGCGGCGGGCCCTGGCCAATTCCAAAATGCTTTCTTCAGATGTCAGTGCAGCTTATGATCCTATGTTTGAGGAGTATTTTGAAAAAAAGAATTCTGCATATCTGGCAAATGGACTGGTATTTAACAAATATTCTGGAAGCGGGGGGAAATCAGGCGGAAATGATGCAAACCCTGAGTTTATGGCAGAATTGAGGCGGATTATGGATAAGTACAGAGTGATTATGCAGACAGCAGAACTGGGTGCTGTTGATAAAGGCGGCGGGGGCACTATTGCTTATTTTATGGCAGACTATGGGATGGATGTAATAGATTGCGGGATTCCTGTGCTGAGTATGCACGCCCCTTGGGAAGTATCAAGTAAAGCAGATATTTATGAGGCCCTTAAAGGATATCTTGCCTTTCTAAAAGAGGCATAAAGCTTACAGGACGCAGCATGGCCCAGACAGCGCTAAGATGTGCCTGGTGGGGAGCAGGATAAATTTTCATTTAATTGTTTGGTGCTGAAAAATATAAAAAAACAGAAATATAAAAATAGGAAATACCAGAAGAAAAAATTGTTAAACCAAACCCGCAAAAATTGTAGGAATTTACTGACAAAATGCTTGACTAGCCTAAATAAAACCTTTAGAATATATATGCGACTCAGAGTAATTTTAAATTGAAAAATATTTTTAGGAGGTCATTGAGACATGGCAAAATGGGTTTATATGTTTACAGAAGGTAACGCAACCATGCGAAACCTGCTTGGTGGTAAGGGCGCTAACCTTGCTGAGATGACAAACTTAGGTCTTCCGGTACCGCAGGGCTTTACAATTACAACGGAAGCTTGTACACAGTACTACGAGGATGGCAGAAAGATTAATGATGAGATCATGGATCAGATTATGGATGCCATTACAAAAATGGAAGAGGTTACTGGCAAGAAATTTGGAGATAAAGAGAATCCGCTTCTTGTTTCCGTACGTTCAGGAGCAAGGGCTTCCATGCCAGGTATGATGGATACAATCCTGAACCTTGGCTTAAATGAAGAAGTTGTTGATGTTTTAGCTGCAAAGTCCGGCAATCCCCGTTGGGCATGGGACTGCTACAGAAGATTTATCCAGATGTACTCTGACGTAGTTATGGAAGTTGGTAAGAAGTATTTTGAAGAACTTATCGACAAGATGAAAGAAGAAAAAGGTGTTACACAGGACGTTGAACTGACTGCAGATGACCTGAAAGTTTTAGCTGAACAGTTTAAAGACGAATATAAAGAGAAGATCGGCGAAGGGTTCCCGACTGACCCCAAGGAACAGCTGATGGGCGCTATTAAAGCTGTTTTCCGTTCATGGGACAACCCCAGGGCGAATGTATACCGCCGGGACAATGATATTCCATATTCCTGGGGAACAGCTGTCAATGTACAGATGATGGCATTCGGTAATATGGGCGATACATCTGGCACAGGTGTTGCATTTACACGTGACCCTGCAACAGGAGAGAAGAAGCTGATGGGTGAATTCCTTATGAATGCACAGGGAGAGGACGTTGTTGCCGGTGTCCGTACACCTCAGAAGATTGACCAGTTAAAGGAAGTTATGCCAGAAGTTTATGAGCAGTTTGTAGGCATCTGCAATAAACTGGAGGATCATTACAGAGATATGCAGGACATGGAGTTTACCATTGAGGACAAGAAGCTGTATATGCTCCAGACACGTAATGGTAAGAGAACGGCACAGGCAGCTCTGAAGATTGCATGTGACCTGGTTGACGAGAAGATGATCACAGAAGAAAAAGCTGTCGCAATGATCGATCCTAGAAACTTAGACACATTACTCCATCCACAGTTTGATGCTGCAGCACTTAAAGCTGCCACACCGATGGCAAAAGCACTGGGCGCTTCACCAGGAGCTGCTTGTGGTAAAGTTGTATTTACAGCTGATGACGCTAAGGAGTGGGCTGCGAGAGGTGAAAAAGTCGTACTTGTACGTCTTGAGACCTCACCAGAAGATATCGAAGGTATGAAAGCTGCCCAGGGAATCTTGACAGTGCGCGGAGGAATGACATCCCATGCAGCTGTTGTTGCACGTGGCATGGGTACATGCTGTGTATCAGGCTGCGGCGAGATTGCAATGGATGAGGCAAACAAGAAGTTCACACTTGCAGGCAAAGAGTTCCATGAAGGGGATGCGATTTCTCTGGATGGTTCCACAGGAAATATATATGATGGCTTGATTCCAACTGTTGATGCTACAATTGCAGGCGAGTTTGGAAGAATTATGGGGTGGGCTGACAAGTACAGGACCATGAAGGTACGTACAAATGCAGACACACCGGCTGACGCTAAAAAAGCACGTGAGCTGGGTGCAGAGGGTATTGGACTTTGCCGTACAGAGCATATGTTCTTTGAAGGCGACAGAATTGATGCATTCCGCGAAATGATTTGTTCAGATACAGTTGAGGCAAGAGAGGCAGCTCTTGACAAGATTCTGCCTGTACAGCAGGGAGATTTCGAGGCACTTTATGAGGCTCTGGAAGGAAATCCGGTGACAATCCGTTTCTTAGATCCTCCGCTCCACGAGTTTGTCCCAACTGAGGAAGATGATATTAAGAAGTTGGCTGATGCCCAGGGCAAAACTGTGGAAGAGATTAAGACAATCATTGATGGCCTCCATGAGTTTAACCCGATGATGGGACACCGTGGATGCCGTCTGGCAGTGACATACCCAGAGATTGCAAAGATGCAGACAAAGGCTGTCATCCGTGCAGCAATCAATGTGCAGAAAGCACATGCAGACTGGAATGTTTGCCCTGAGATTATGATTCCTCTGATTGGGGACATTAAAGAGTTAAAATATGTAAAGAAAATGGTTGTTGAAACTGCTGATGCTGAAATTAAAGCGGCTGGAAGCAGTCTGAAGTATGAAGTAGGTACTATGATTGAAATCCCAAGAGCTGCCCTTACAGCTGATGAGATTGCGAAAGAGGCTGATTTCTTCTGCTTCGGTACAAATGACCTTACACAGATGACATATGGATTTTCACGTGATGATGCGGGCAAATTCCTGGATGCATATTATGATGCTAAGATCTTTGAAAACGATCCATTTGCTAAGCTTGACCAGATAGGTGTTGGAAAACTGATGAAGATGGCAATTGATTTAGGAAAGCCAGTTAATCCGAATCTGCATATTGGTATCTGCGGCGAGCATGGTGGGGATCCAAGCTCTGTAGAATTCTGTAATACTCTTGGCCTGGACTATGTGTCCTGCTCACCATTCCGTGTGCCAATTGCAAGGTTAGCAGCAGCACAGGCAGCTATCGCTAATAGGTAGGACTTTCAATCTAGCCTTTAAATTTAGGATAGATTATGAACAAGCAAAGGCTTTTCGTAAGGCAAATGGCGGTTATCTGCGAGGTTGCCAGTGGAAAGATTTGATTGTAGAAGTGAATATTATTTAATAAGCAACGCTCTGTTCTTTTTGGACAGAGCGTTGTGTTTTATATAAAAGTCGTGTTAAAATGATAAAAAGTAAGACAAGGCTATAAAGTATTTCATCAGTTAGTCTGTCTGGGAGTGAAAAAGCGTGATATTTGGTGCTTTGTCGTGTTGCTTGGAACGGATTTTGAGGATGAAATGATATGGAGTGAACTAGATAACATTAGGCGGACAAATGGAATTTGTGACTTTTTGTAGGAAAAATTCGTAATGAACTTCATTTTAAGAAAGCAAATGAAATTAAAAAAATTATTCCAGATGTTTATATTTCATGTCCATGTGGAAGTGGAAAGAAATATAAATTTTGTTGCTATGGAGTAGAAGATAAAAAGTTTCATAATCCAAATGAACTATACATGTATGTGGTTAAGCAGAAAAATAAGAAAGCTTTTTGTATGCATAATGATGATGAGTGTCATAAAGAAATTATTAAAGCGCATTCTATACAAAATAATAAAATATTGTCAAAATTGTCAATAGATGGACATGTTTATGTTGCAGAATTTAATTCAAATAAATTTGGGGGTCTAGATTTCAAAAAATGTGGAAAGAATGAAGCAACAACAGCAACTTGTTTTTGTAAATTTCATGATGTTGAAATTTTTAAAGACATTGAATTAAAAGGCTATAATCTGTCTCTTATACACATCTCCGAGCCCACGAGACT
>ERZ652168.43-NODE-43-length-62066-cov-6.80853_pt1 | contig 62066 bp, 66 predicted proteins | sample MGYA00514763_ERZ652168 | MGnify/ENA metagenome assembly ERZ652168
CTCGTGCACGCCGCTGCGCTCGGCGACCAGCCCGTTGCTGAAAAAGCTGCCGCTGGCCAGCACCGCGAAGCGCGGGCGCAGCGGGATATCGCCGTGATTGCGCGTCCAGATCGCGTTAACGCTACCGTTGCGGTGGCTGATATCGATGACTTCATCCCCGGTCAGCCAGGTCCCGCCGCTGCGGATAAATTGCCGCTGCAGCTGGGCGTGCAGGCGCATCCCCGGCACTGACGGCGGCAGCGTAGGCAGCAGGCGCAGCGGGCAGGGCAGGCGCTGCTGCAGCCACTGGTACAGGCGATCGTCGGCGAGGCCAAAGCAGGCGGGCATAATCAGTAAATTATGCTGCTGCGCCAGCGGGCGCAGCGCCGCCAGCAGGGCCGGCCAGTGCGCTTCATCGTCCAGCCGGCGGGCAATATTGGCGGCACGAAATTCGGATGGGCTATCGCGCAGCACATCGAGGAGAGGTAAATCTATCTCATGGGCTTCGGCGGTCACGCCGTGCTGGTTCAAAGAGGCGGCGGCAAGATGCGGCTGGAAGTCGCCGAATCCGCTGATGCCGACTACGCCGACGCCGCTGGCGGGCAGCGGCGCGGTGGCGATTTCCTGCGGAGATAGCCAGGCCGCGCGTAAGGTTCCCAGCGGCGTCACGCGCAGATGCGGCTGGCTGGCGTCGCCCTGCATGGCGATACCGCAGTCGGCAAACAGCGCCTGACTCTGGCGGGCGTAATCCATCACCCGTTCGGCGCCGAGCCTGGCATAGAGATGTTCGGGAAGCTGGCGGGCCAGCTGGCCGATGCCGTGAGCGACATCGGTGACGGTGTCGCCATTCGGCAGCGTGGTAAGCAAATCCAGCGAGGCGGAAGAGAAGTGCAGGGCGCTTTGGCCGCGGCTGATAATCACGCTGCGCAGGCCGCGCTGGTTGAGCGCCAGCCCGCAGAGCAGTCCGGCGAGGCCGCCGCCGATGATGGCGCAATCAAACTTCATCCTGATGCTCCTTTTGTAATCCGCACAGGCCGAGATAGACCCAGCGGGTGAACTCGCTTTCGCGCAGCGCGTCCCCCCAGGCCACCGGCTGGACGCCTTTCCAGCGTTCGTTCAAAAATTGAGACAGCTGGGTAAGGGATCGAGCGGAAGTGGTGACGTTAAAACGCGCGAGCAGCCCGGCGGCGCGGCAGGCGCACAGTTCGCCCTGACAGGTTCCCATGCCGACGCGGGTGCGGCGGCGCAGCTCGAGCAGGTTTTTCACCGCCAGGTTTTCGACCGCGTACTGAACCTCGCCGGCGGTCACCGCCTCGCATTCGCAGACCAGGCTGCGGTGCTGGCGGCTATCGCCAAGCCAGGCCGGGGTGCGATCGCCGTGGCGATAGATGGCCGACCCGCGCAGCGACGCAGGTAAAGAGATGATTTTGCGTAGCGTGGCTTCCGCCGGCTCCTGCGAGCCCGGCAGCGGCGTATCGGCGGTCGTACAGGGGACGGTATTTCCGAGCTTGCGGCAGAGCGCATCCGTGGCCCACTCCGCCATCAGACGATAGGTCATCAGCTTACCGCCGGTGATGGTGATAAAGCCCTCCAGTCCGTCGCGCCGGGCGTGGTCGAGCAGCACAATACCGCGACTGACGCTGCGCCCGCTGGGATCGTCATCGCTGGCGACCAGCGGACGTATGCCGGAGTAGGCGCGCAGTACCCGCGTCCGCCCCATGATCGGCGCCAGCTTTTCCCCTTCGCGCAGCAGCGTTTCGACCTCCTCGGCCGTTACCCGGTTGTCGTCAATTTCGTCATAGGGAATATGCATCGAAGTGGTGCCAATCAGCGAAATAGTATCGCCGGGCACCAGGATATCGGCGTCAGCCGGTTTGCGGCAGCGGTTGATAACCTGACGGTTAATGCGGTGGTCGAGGATTAACAGCGATCCTTTTGCCGGAAACATCGAGATGCGCAGGTCGGCATACTCTGCGATGTGCTGCCCCCAGATCCCGGCGGCGTTGACCACCACCTGCGCGCGCAGCGTGCGCGATTCACGGAGCTGATGGTTGTAGATCGTGACGCCATGGACGCGATCGCCCTGACGCAGCAGGCCGGTGACTTCGCAGCCGGTGAGGATAGCGGCGCCATGTTCGCGGGCATCGAGCATATTTGCGGCGGTGAGGCGGAAAGGATCGACGGTGCCGTCGGGGACCTGCACCGCGCCGAGCAGCGCCGGGTTAACCGCAGGCTCAATGCGCAGCGCCTCGGCGGGCGTCAGAGGCTGGGCCTCAATACCCGCCTGCTGGCAGGCGGTGATAAAGGTGTGCTGATACGCCGGATCGTCTTCCGGCAAGGTAATAAAGAGGCCGCTGGTGGGCTCAATGCAGTGCCGGGCGATGCGGCGTAAGATGCGGTTTTCGCTGATACACTCCCGCGCCGATTCGCTATCGGTTACCGCATAGCGCGCGCCGCTGTGCAGCAGGCCGTGGTTGCGGCCGGTCGCCCCGGTGGCGATATCGTAGCGCTCAACCAGCGCCGCCTTCAGCCCGCGCAGCGCGCAGTCGCGCGCGATCCCGGCGCCGGTGGCGCCGCCGCCAATAATAATGACGTCATATTCACGACTATCGGCCATCTCCCTGTCCTCTGTGTTCGTTTTACATCATTTAGCCATATCGACCGCGTTTAATGTTTGATTTCGAGCATATTTGCGCGTAATTCGAGCGTTTGTTGTGACTTTATGCGCATATTGGAAAGTTCTGTCATATTTCTGTAACAAAGTGTGCGACATTTCACAGTATTAGATTTACGCTTTGCCTACTATCGCGACCAAATCAGAAGTCAGTGAATAAATTACGTTTTTTTGCGACGACGTCAGAAGAACAGCAATGGCCACGGAGGCTGATATGTTAAGTATATTTAAACCCGCAGCGCATAAAGCGCGTTTGCCAACGGCGGAAATCGATCCGCTATATCGTCGATTACGCTGGCAGATCTTTATCGGTATCTTCTTCGGATATGCCGCTTACTATTTGGTTCGTAAGAACTTTGCTTTGGCGATGCCCTATCTTATCGAGCAGGGGTTCTCCCGCGGCGATCTCGGCTTTGCGCTTTCCGGTATCTCTATCGCCTACGGATTTTCGAAATTCATCATGGGCTCGGTTTCTGACCGTTCGAATCCGCGCATTTTTTTACCGGCAGGCCTGATCCTTGCCGCGCTGGTGATGCTGGTGATGGGCTTCGTCCCCTGGGCGACCTCCAGCATTATGGTGATGTTCGTCCTGTTGTTCCTGTGCGGCTGGTTCCAGGGGATGGGCTGGCCGCCGTGCGGACGTACGATGGTGCACTGGTGGTCGCAGAAAGAGCGCGGCGGTATTGTTTCGGTATGGAACTGCGCGCACAACGTCGGCGGCGGGATCCCGCCGCTGCTGTTTCTGCTGGGGATGGCGTGGTTTAACGACTGGCACGCGGCGCTGTATATGCCGGCTTTCGGCGCGATCCTGCTGGCGATTTTCGCCTTCGCGATGATGCGCGATACTCCGCAGTCCTGCGGCCTGCCGCCGATCGAAGAGTACAAAAACGATTATCCTGACGACTACAGCGAGAAGCACGAAGAAGAGCTGACCGCAAAGCAGATTTTTATGCAGTACATCCTGCCGAACAAGCTGCTGTGGTACATCGCCGTCGCCAACGTGTTTGTTTATCTGCTGCGCTACGGCATTCTTGACTGGTCGCCGACCTACCTGAAAGAGGTTAAGCACTTCGCGCTGGATAAATCGTCCTGGGCCTACTTTCTTTATGAATACGCGGGGATCCCGGGCACCCTGCTGTGCGGCTGGATGTCGGATAAAGTGTTTAAAGGCAACCGCGGCGCGACCGGCGTCTTCTTTATGACCCTGGTCACCATCGCCACCGTCGTCTACTGGCTGAACCCGCCGGGTAACCCGGGCGTGGATATGGCCTGTATGATCATCATCGGCTTCCTGATTTACGGTCCGGTGATGTTGATTGGCCTGCATGCGCTGGAGCTGGCGCCGAAAAAAGCCGCCGGCACCGCCGCGGGCTTCACCGGCCTGTTTGGCTATCTCGGCGGCTCCGTGGCCGCGAGCGCCATCGTTGGCTATACCGTCGATTTCTTCGGCTGGGACGGCGGCTTTATGGTGATGATCGGCGGCAGCGTGCTGGCGGTTCTGCTGCTGATTATCGTGATGCTGGGTGAACGACGCCATCACCAACAGATGAAACAAGCTTAAGGAGCGGCGATGAAAAGCACATTAACCACCCTGATGAGCGGAATGCTGCTAGCCGCGACGGCGCTCTCTTTCAGCGCCGTCGCGGGGGAAAAAATCGTTATCGCCCACCGCGGCGCCAGCGGCTATCTGCCGGAACATACCCTGCCGGCGAAAGCGATGGCCTACGCGCAGGGGGCGGACTACCTCGAGCAAGACCTGGTGATGACGAAAGACGACCGGCTGGTGGTGCTGCATGACCACTATCTGGATCGGGTGACCGACGTGGCCCAGCGTTTCCCGCAGCGGGCGCGTCAAGATGGCCGCTTCTACGCCATCGACTTTACCCTCGCCGAGATAAAGTCGCTGAAGTTTACCGAAGGGTTTGAGCCGAAAGATGGCAAGAACGTGCAAACTTATCCGGGCCGTTTCCCGATGGGTAAATCTGATTTCCGTATTCATACCTTTGAAGAGGAGATTGAGTTTGTGCAGGGGCTGAACCATTCGACCGGCAAAAACATCGGCATCTATCCGGAGATCAAAGCGCCGTGGTTCCACCATCAGGAAGGCAAGGATATTGCCGCCAGCACGCTGAACGTGCTGAAGAAATATGGCTATACCGGCAAGCAGGATAAGGTTTATCTGCAGTGCTTTGACGCCAACGAGCTCAAGCGCATCAAACAGGAGCTGGAGCCGAAAATGGGGATGGATCTCAATCTGGTGCAGCTTATCGCCTATACCGACTGGAATGAGACCCAGCAGAGGCAGGCCGACGGCAAGTGGGTGAACTACAGCTATGACTGGATGTTCAAACCGGGGGCGATGGCGCAGATCGCGCAGTACGCTGACGGCATTGGCCCGGACTACCATATGCTGGTGGCGGAAGGCTCGACGCCGGGTCACGTGAAGCTGACGGCGATGGTGAAAGAAGCCCATGCCAGCAAGCTGCAAGTGCATCCGTATACGGTCCGCGCGGATCAGCTGCCAGCGTATGCAGCGGACGTGAATCAGCTTTACGACGTTCTGTATAACCAGGCGGACGTGGACGGGTTGTTTACGGATTTCCCGGATAAGGCCGTGCAGTTTCTGCACGCTAAGCAGTAAAAAGCCGGGTTTACCCGGCCTGTGAACGGCAGTTTTGTCGGGCGCATAAGCGTTACGCCGCCCGACAAAACTTACATCTCAATTTCGATATCGCCTTTTGCCCGGCAGCAGCAGGGCAGAATCTCTCCCGGCTGGACAAACGCCAGCGGTTCGGTGAGCCAGTCAACCTGCCCCGAAACCAGCCGTAGACGGCAGGAGCCGCAGTAGCCTTCGCGGCACTGATACTCCACGTCGATATTGTGCGATTCCAGAGCCGCCAGCAGGGAGGGATGTTCATCCTGACACTCAAGGCGAGTGTCAGAAATCTTCAAAAAAATGCGTTTCATCAGAGCTGGAAGTTGCTCAGATCGTCGGCGTCGACTTCGGAATCGATCTGTCCGACGAGGTAAGAACTGACTTCCACTTCCTGCGGCGCGACCTGCACGTTATCGGACACCAGCCAGGTGTTGATCCACGGGATCGGGTTGGAGCGGGTCTGGAACGGCAGATCGAGACCTACCGCCTGCATGCGGATGTTGGTAATGTACTCAACGTACTGGCAGAGAATATCTTTGTTCAGGCCGATCATCGAACCGTCGCGGAACAGATAATCCGCCCACTCTTTTTCCTGCTGCGCCGCCTGCACGAACAGGTCGTAGCACGCCTGTTTGCACTCTTCGGCGATTGAAGCCATCTCCGGATCGTCGACGCCGGAACGCAGCAGGTTCAGCATGTGCTGAGTGCCGGTCAGGTGCAGCGCTTCGTCGCGAGCGATCAGACGGATAATCTTGGCGTTACCTTCCATCAGCTTGCGCTCGGCAAAGGCGAAAGAGCAGGCGAAGCTGACGTAAAAACGGATGGCTTCCAGCGCGTTCACGCTCATCAGGCACAGGTAGAGTTTCTTTTTCAGCTCGCGCAGGTTCACGGTAATGGTTTTACCGTTCACGCTGTGGGTGCCTTCGCCCAGCAGATGCCAGTAGCTGGTCAGCTCAATCAATTCATCGTAATAGCTGGAAATGCCTTCCGCGCGTTTCTGAATCTGCTCGTTGGTGACGATATCGTCAAACACCATCGCCGGATCGTTAACGATATTGCGGATGATATGGGTGTAGGAGCGCGAATGTATGGTCTCCGAGAACGCCCAGGTTTCCACCCAGGTTTCCAGCTCCGGAATTGAAATCAGCGGCAGCAGGGCGACGTTCGGGCTGCGGCCCTGGATGGAGTCCAGCAGCGTCTGATATTTCAGGTTACTGATAAAAATGTGTTTTTCGTGTTCCGGCAGCGCCTGATAGTCGATACGGTCGCGGGAAACGTCAACTTCTTCCGGACGCCAGAAGAAGGAGAGCTGTTTTTCAATCAGCTTTTCGAAGATGTCATATTTTTGCTGATCGTAGCGGGCGACGTTCACCGGCTGACCGAAGAACATCGGCTCTTTGAGCTGGTCATTTTTCGTCTGTGAAAAGGTGGTGTATGCCATGAGTGGGGATCCTGTCCTGGAATTATACGCCGGGCGGCGCTTCGCTAGCCCGACCTACATTAGACCGTAGGCCCGGCAGGCAACGCGCCGCCGGGCAATATTATCAAATCTTACATGCGCCGCTTTCGCAGCCGTCGTCCTGGATGGACGGCGCCAGGTCATCCTGGGCATCTTCCGCGCCATCGCGCGTGTTGTGATAGTACAGCGTTTTGACGCCGAACTTATAGGCATTGAGCAAGTCTTTCAGCAGCTGCTGCATCGGCACTTTGCCAGACGGGAAGCGCGTCGGATCGTAGTTGGTGTTAGCGGAAATCGACTGGTCGATAAACTTCTGCATAATACCGACCAACTGCAAGTAACCGTCGTTGTTCGGCATTTCCCACAGCAGCTCGTAGCCGTTCTGCAGTTTTTCGTAATCCGGCACCACCTGGCGCAGGATACCGTCTTTCGACGCTTTGATGCTGACGTGACCGCGCGGCGGCTCAATGCCGTTGGTGGCGTTGGAGATCTGCGAAGAGGTCTCGGACGGCATCAGCGCGGAGAGCGTGGAGTTACGCAGACCGTGCTTTTTGATCGACTCGCGAAGCTGCTCCCAGTCGTAATGCAGGGATTCGCTGACGATAGCGTCCAGGTCTTTTTTGTAGGTATCGATCGGCAGAATGCCTTTCGCATAGGTGGTTTCGTTAAACCACGGGCACGCGCCTTGCTCGATCGCCAGCTCGTTAGAGGCTTTCAGCAGGTAATACTGAATCGCTTCGAACGTTTTATGCGTCAGGTTGTTAGCGCTGCCGTCAGAGTAGCGTTTACCGTGCTTCGCCAGATAGTAGGCAAAGTTAATCACCCCAATACCCAGCGTACGACGGCCCATCGCGCCGCGTTTGGCCGCCGGGATCGGGTAGTCCTGGTAATCCAGCAGGGCATCCAGCGCGCGAACGGCCAGCACCGCCAGCTCTTCCAGCTCATCAAGGCTATCGATAACGCCGAGGTTGAAAGCGGACAGGGTACACAGCGCAATTTCACCGTTTTCGTCGTTTACATCTTCCAGCGGCTTGGTTGGCAGGGCGATTTCCAGGCACAGGTTGGACTGGCGCACCGGCGCGACAACCGGGTCAAACGGGCTGTGGGTGTTGCAGTGGTCCACGTTCTGGATGTAGATACGGCCGGTGGAGGCGCGCTCCTGCATCATCAGCGAGAACAGTTCTACCGCTTTAATGCGCTGCTTGCGGATGCTGTCGTCCTGCTCGTATTGGGTGTACAGGCGCTCAAACTCGTCCTGGTCGGCGAAGAACGCATCGTACAGGCCCGGGACGTCGGACGGGCTGAACAGGGTGATATCGCCGCCTTTCAGCAGACGGGTGTACATCAGCTTGTTGATCTGTACGCCGTAGTCCATGTGACGAACGCGGTTGGCGTCGGTACCGCGGTTGTTTTTCAGCACCAGCAGGCTTTCGACTTCCAGATGCCACATCGGGTAGAAGAGGGTCGCCGCACCGCCGCGGACGCCGCCCTGGGAGCAGGATTTCACCGCCGTCTGGAAGTGCTTATAGAACGGGATACAGCCGGTATGGAAAGCTTCACCGCCGCGAATCGGGCTACCCAGCGCGCGGATGCGGCCGGCGTTGATGCCGATACCGGCGCGCTGAGAGACGTATTTCACAATGGCGCTGGAGGTGGCGTTAATAGAGTCCAGGCTGTCGCCGCACTCGATCAGCACGCAGGAGCTGAACTGACGGGTCGGGGTACGCACGCCGGACATAATCGGCGTCGGCAGCGAGATTTTGAACGTCGACACCGCGTCATAGAAACGCTTGATGTAGTCCAGACGCGTCTCGCGCGGGTAGTTGGAGAACAGGCAGGCGGCAACCAGAATGTACAGGAACTGGGCGCTTTCATAGATCTCACCGGTGACGCGGTTCTGCACCAGATATTTGCCTTCGAGCTGCTTAACCGCAGCGTAGGAGAAGGTCATATCGCGATCGTGCTCGATGAACGAGTCCATCTGCTTGAACTCTTCTTCCGTGTAGTCTTCCAGCAGATGAGTATCGTATTTGCCGTTTTTCACCATTTTCGACACGTGGTCGAACAGCGCTGGCGGCTCAAACTGGCCGTAGGCTTTTTTACGCAGGTGGAAAATCGCCAGACGGGCGGCGAGATACTGGTAATCCGGCGCCTCGCGGGAGATAAGGTCCGCGGCGGCTTTGATAATGGTTTCGTGAATGTCGGCGGTTTTGATGCCGTCATAGAACTGAATGTGGGAACGCAGTTCTACCTGGGAGATGGATACGTTATTCAGCCCTTCTGCCGCCCAATCCAGCACGCGGTGGATTTTATCGAGATTGATGCGCTCGGTGCTACCGTCACGCTTTGTCACCAGCAGACTCTGATTCATGTGGATTATACCTGTCCGTGAAAGAAAATATCCCCCACTTATCCACAGAACGCCGTTGTGACTAACTCTGTGGATAAATACTATATGTAGGGGGTGGTCGATAAAAAAAACGCTATATGGTGAGTATTCTAGTAAGGATTCTTTTGAGTACAAGAGTTGATTTTGACGTTAAATTGAGGTTGCGGAAGGGTAATAATCGCCAAGTCCACGCCACATAAGGCCTGGAGAAGATGTCAATAAATCAGAAAAAAAAATGAAAATTTGATCGAGTGCTGATTTCTTCATCGGAAGAAAAAATCACGCGGCTTGATGCCGCGCAATCATCATAGGAAATACAGCTGACGTTATGCTTTTTTTGCCGTTGTATGCAACATATAGTTAACATCCACCCCTGGCGCCAGCTTGAAGGTATTGGTCAACGGATTGTAATGAAGACCGGTAATATGCTGCTCTTTCAGAATTGTCTCATCTACCCAGCCGATCAGCTCCGCGGGCTTGATGAATTTCTTCACGTCGTGGGTTCCCTTCGGCACCATTTTCATGATGTATTCGGCGCCGACGACCGCCATCAGCCACGCTTTACCGTTGCGGTTAATGGTTGAGAAGAACACCTGACCGCCAGGTTTGACCAGCCGCGCGCAGGCGTGGACGACCGACTGCGGATCCGGGACGTGCTCCAGCATCTCCATGCAGGTAACGACGTCGTACTCTCCGGCGTGCTTCGCCGCGTGCTCTTCAACGGTTTCCTGGACATATTCGACCTGAATGCCGCTCTCCAGGGCGTGCAGTTTCGCCACCTGTAGCGGTTCGAAGCCCATATCCAGACCGGTCACCGCTGCGCCTTCCCGGGCCATGCTTTCCGCCAGGATGCCGCCGCCGCAGCCGACATCAAGTACTTTTTTGCCAAACAGGCCGCCGGAGCGCTCCGCGATATAGCCGAGGCGTAGAGGATTGATGCGATGTAACGGCTTGAATTCGCCCTCTAAATCCCACCAGCGCGAGGCGACGGCTTCAAATTTAGCGATTTCATTATGATCAACATTGTGGGCCACCGACGGTTTTTCGGCATTCATGGGCGCTTTTACTCCTGTTCAGTTCAGACCCGCGAGTATATCAGGCCTCAGGGATGAATAAACCGTCTATCCCTGTCGCCTTTCGCCGCGCGAAAATCATTGGGTATAGGTTTACCCGTATCACCGCGGCTGTGTTATAATTTGCGACCTTTGAATCCGGGATACAGTAGAGGGATAGCGGTTAGATGAGCGACCTTGCGAGAGAAATTACACCGGTCAACATTGAGGAAGAGCTGAAGAGCTCCTATCTGGATTATGCGATGTCGGTCATTGTTGGCCGTGCGCTGCCGGATGTCCGAGATGGCCTGAAGCCGGTACACCGTCGCGTACTATACGCCATGAACGTATTGGGCAATGACTGGAACAAAGCCTATAAAAAATCTGCCCGTGTCGTTGGTGACGTAATCGGTAAATACCACCCTCATGGTGATACTGCCGTGTATGACACCATTGTACGTATGGCGCAGCCATTCTCCCTGCGCTATATGCTGGTAGATGGCCAGGGTAACTTTGGTTCGGTCGACGGCGACTCCGCCGCAGCGATGCGTTATACGGAAATCCGTATGTCGAAGATCGCCCATGAGCTGATGGCCGACCTCGAAAAAGAGACGGTGGATTTCGTCGATAACTATGACGGCACGGAAAAGATCCCTGACGTTATGCCGACCAAAATCCCGAACCTGTTAGTCAACGGTTCGTCAGGTATCGCGGTAGGTATGGCGACGAATATTCCGCCGCACAACCTCACCGAAGTGATCAACGGCTGTCTGGCCTACGTTGAAAATGAAGACATCAGCATTGAAGGGCTGATGGAACACATCCCAGGTCCGGACTTCCCGACCGCCGCGATCATCAACGGTCGCCGCGGCATTGAAGAGGCCTATCGTACCGGTCGCGGTAAAGTGTACATTCGCGCGCGCGCGGAAGTGGAAGCTGACGCGAAAACCGGCCGCGAAACCATCATCGTGCATGAAATTCCGTATCAGGTGAACAAAGCGCGCCTGATTGAGAAAATCGCTGAGCTGGTCAAAGACAAACGCGTCGAAGGCATCAGCGCGCTGCGCGACGAGTCCGATAAAGACGGTATGCGCATCGTGATTGAAGTGAAGCGCGATGCGGTGGGTGAGGTGGTGCTGAACAACCTCTATTCGCAGACCCAGCTCCAGGTCTCCTTCGGTATCAACATGGTTGCCCTGCACCATGGTCAGCCGAAGATCATGAACCTGAAAGAAATTATTGCCGCGTTCGTGCGCCATCGCCGCGAAGTGGTGACCCGTCGTACGATTTTTGAACTGCGTAAAGCCCGCGATCGCGCGCACATCCTCGAAGCGCTGGCGATTGCCCTGGCCAACATCGATCCGATTATCGAACTGATTCGCCGCGCGCCGACCCCGGCGGAAGCGAAGGCCGCCTTAATCGCCCGTTCATGGGATCTGGGCAACGTTTCCGCGATGCTGGAACGCGCAGGCGATGACGCCGCCCGTCCGGAATGGCTGGAGCCCGAGTTCGGCGTACGCGACGGCCAGTACTACCTGACCGAACAGCAGGCGCAGGCGATTCTGGATCTGCGTTTGCAGAAGCTGACCGGCCTTGAGCATGAAAAACTGCTCGATGAATACAAAGAGCTGCTGGAACAGATCGCGGAACTGCTGCACATTCTGGGCAGCGCCGATCGCCTGATGGAAGTTATCCGCGAAGAGCTGGAGCTGGTCCGTGAACAGTTCGGCGACGCGCGTCGTACCGAGATCACCGCGAACAGCGCGGATATCAACATTGAAGACCTGATCAACCAGGAAGATGTTGTCGTGACCCTTTCGCATCAGGGCTACGTGAAGTATCAGCCGTTGACCGACTACGAAGCCCAGCGTCGTGGCGGTAAAGGTAAATCTGCGGCGCGTATCAAAGAAGAAGACTTTATCGACCGCCTGCTGGTGGCCAACACCCACGATACGATCCTCTGCTTCTCCAGCCGCGGTCGTCTCTACTGGATGAAGGTTTATCAGCTGCCGGAAGCCAGCCGCGGCGCGCGCGGCCGTCCGATCGTCAACCTGCTGCCGCTGGAAGCCAACGAGCGTATTACCGCGATCCTGCCGGTCCGCGAATACGAAGAGGGCGTGAACGTCTTTATGGCGACCGCCAGCGGTACCGTGAAGAAAACGGCGCTGACTGAATTCAGCCGTCCGCGTTCCGCCGGTATTATCGCGGTTAACCTCAACGAAGGCGACGAGCTGATTGGCGTCGATCTGACCTCCGGTCAGGACGAAGTCATGCTGTTCTCCGCCGCCGGTAAAGTGGTGCGCTTTAAAGAGGACGCCGTCCGCGCGATGGGCCGTACCGCCACAGGCGTGCGCGGCATCAAGCTGGCCGGCGAGGACAAAGTGGTTTCTCTGATCGTTCCGCGCGGTGAAGGCGCCATCCTGACCGTCACGCAGAATGGCTACGGTAAACGTACCGCAGCTGAAGAGTATCCCACTAAGTCGCGTGCGACCCAGGGCGTTATCTCAATCAAAGTGACCGAACGCAACGGTTCCGTTGTGGGCGCGGTGCAGGTTGATGACTGCGACCAGATTATGATGATCACCGACGCGGGCACGCTGGTACGAACCCGCGTATCTGAGGTGAGCATTGTCGGTCGTAACACTCAGGGCGTGATCCTGATTCGTACTGCGGAAGATGAAAACGTGGTCGGCCTGCAGCGCGTGGCTGAGCCGGTTGATGACGAAGAGCTGGATGCCATCGACGGCAGCGCGGCGGAAGGCGACGAAGATATCGCGCCGGAAGCGGATACTGACGATGACATCGCCGAAGACGAAGAGTAATTCTCTGCGGTAATTGTCTGAAAGGGTCGGGGTTCTCCCCGGCCCTTTTTGTTTTCCCGTTGCGGGACCGTTGTTTTATCGTTACCTTAACGCCATTCTGTTGAGCCCCTGACGGCCGAGCATCGCCACATTGAAATATCTAGCTTCTTTCCATAACACGTTAAAGGTTTCACGCTATCTGTTCAGAGCGCTGGCGATACTGCTGTGGGTGCTGGTCGCTTTTGTTTCGGTGTTTTACATCGTCAATGCGTTGCACGATCGCGAATCGGAAATTCGCCAGGAATTTAACCTCAATGCCGATCAGGCGCAGCGCTACATACAGCGTACGGCCGATGTGATCAAAGAGCTGAAATACGTTGCCGGCAACCGGCCGATGGACGGTAGCGAAGGCGGCGATACGCCGGTGCAGCGCGGCGATATTACGATCCCTAATTTTGAACCGCTCTACCCGGATTCCGACTGCGCGCTGATGAGTACGACCTGGCGTAACTCGCTGCAGTCACTGGCGTGGTTTATGCGCTACTGGCGCGACAATTTCTCAACGGCCTACGACCTCAATCGTATTTTTATGATTGGCAGCGACAATCTGTGTATGGCCAACTTCGGCCTGCGCGATATTCCGCTGGAGCGGGACCAGGCGTTAAAAGTGCTGCATCAGCGTATTGAGCAGTATCGCGACGCGCCGCAAAACGAGCGCGGTAACAATCTGTTCTGGATAAGCCAGGGCGTGCGTCCGGGCGTTGGCTATTTTTATGCGCTGACCCCAATCTATGTGGCGAACCGCCTGCAGGCCATGCTCGGCGTAGAGCAAACCATCCGCATGGAAAGCTTCTTTACCCCAGGCAGTCTGCCGATGAACGTGACGATTCTCGACGATAACGGACAGACGCTGATCTCGCTTGCCGGGTCGGACAGCAATATTAAACCGGATGCGAAGTGGATGCAGGAGCGTCTGTGGTTCGGCTATACCGCCGGTTTTCGCGAGCTGGCGATGAAAAAAAGCCTGCCGCCGTCATCGTTGAGCATTGTCTATTCGGTGCCGGTGGATCAGGTGCTGGAACGCATCCGGATGCTGATACTGAACGCCGTGGTGCTCAATCTGCTTACCGGCGGGCTCCTTTTTGCGCTTGCCCGCATGTATGAACGGCGGATTTTTATTCCGGCTGAAAACGACGCCCAGCGCCTCGAAGAGCACGAGCAGTTCAACCGAAAAATCGTTGCCTCCGCGCCGGTGGGGATCTGTATTTTACGTACGATCGACGGCACCAATATCCTGAGTAACGAGCTGGCGCATAACTATCTCAATATGCTAACCCATGAGGATCGGCAGCGGCTGACGCAAATTATCTGCGGCCAGCAGGTGAACTTTGTCGATGTGCTGACCAGCAACAATACCAATCTGCAAATCAGCTTTGTCCACTCGCGCTACCGTAACGAGAACGTGGCGATTTGCGTGCTGGTGGATGTCTCGACGCGCGTCAAAATGGAGGAGTCGCTGCAGGAGATGGCCCAGGCCGCCGAGCAGGCCAGCCAGTCGAAATCGATGTTCCTTGCCACCGTCAGCCACGAACTGCGAACGCCGCTGTACGGGATTATCGGTAACCTCGATTTATTGCAGACCAAAGAGCTACCGAAGGGCGTCGATCGTCTGGTGACGGCGATGAACAACTCTTCCAGCCTGCTGCTGAAAATTATTAGCGACATCCTCGATTTCTCGAAAATTGAGTCCGAACAGCTCAAAATTGAGCCGCGGGAGTTTTCGCCGCGCGAGGTCATGAACCATATTTCCGCCAACTATCTGCCGCTGGTGGTGCGGAAACATCTCGGGCTGTACTGCTTTATTGAACCTGACGTACCGCAGCTGATGTCCGGCGATCCGATGCGCCTGCAGCAGGTTATTTCAAACCTGCTGAGTAACGCGATTAAGTTTACCGATACCGGCTGCATTATCCTGCACGTAGAGCGGGCGGAGGATTATCTGCGCATCAGCGTGCGCGATACCGGGGAAGGGATCCCGGCGAAAGAGGTCGTACGCCTGTTTGACCCGTTCTTCCAGGTGGGGACCGGCGTGCAGCGCAATTTCCAGGGGACCGGACTCGGTCTGGCGATTTGTGAAAAGCTTATCAGCATGATGGATGGCGATATTGCCGTTGAAACCGAGCCAGGTATGGGCAGCCGCTTCACTATTCGTATCCCGCTTTATGGCGTACAAAATACGCCGTCGCCGAATATTGATGGCCTGGCGGAAAAATGCTGTTGGCTGGCGATTGATAACAGCTCGCTGGCGCTTTTCGTCGAGCAGTTGCTGAAATATCACGGTATTCCGGTCCGTCATTTTGACGGGCAAGCGCCGGGCGCGGAGGATATTCTGTTGACCGATAGCGAGACGCATGACGCCTGGGACGGCGGCGCGATGGTGATCTTCTCTCGTCGGCATATCGGTATTCCACAGGAGCGGGCGCCCGGCGAGTGGCTGCATAGCGTGGCCACGCCGCACGAGCTGCTGCCGCTGCTGGCCCGCATCTTCCATATTGCCATGGCCAGTACGGAAAACGGCCCTGCGCTATCCGCGGCGGATGCGCAAACCGCCAGCAATGATGACATGATGATTCTGGTGGTGGACGATCATCCGATTAACCGACGTCTGCTGGCCGATCAGCTGGGATCGCTGGGCTATCAGTGCGTGACGGCAAATGACGGGGTCGATGCGCTGAATGTCCTGAGCAAGCAGCATATTGATATCGTGCTCAGCGACGTCAACATGCCGAATATGGATGGTTATCGCCTGACCCAGCGCATTCGCCAGCTAGGGCTTACGCTGCCGGTTATTGGGGTGACCGCCAACGCGCTGGCGGAGGAGAAGCAGCGCTGCCTGGAGTCCGGTATGGACAGCTGCCTTTCAAAACCGGTCACTCTGGATATTATCAAGCAGACGCTGACGGTCTACGCCGCGCGGGTACGTAAGGGCAGGGAATAAAAGACGTTTCCCGGATAGCGCCGCGCTATCCGGGAAGAGAGACGTTAGTCTTTGTCCGTTGAGCTCAGGGAAACGGAAGAGAGGTAGTTGAGCAGGGCGATATCGTTTTCCACGCCGAGCTTCATCATCGCCGATTTTTTCTGGCTACTGATGGTTTTGATACTGCGGTTGAGCTTTTTGGCTATCTCGGTGACCAGGAAGCCTTCGGCGAACAGACGCAGCACTTCACTCTCCTTGGGCGACAAACGTTTGTCACCGTAACCGCCGGCGCTGATTTTTTCCAGCAGGCGCGACACGCTTTCCGGGGTGAATTTTTTGCCTTTTTGCAGCGCGGCGAGCGCCTTAGGCAGATCGGTCGGCGCACCCTGTTTCAGGACGATCCCTTCGATGTCCAGATCCAGAACCGCGCTCAGGATCGCCGGGTTGTTGTTCATTGTCAGTACAATGATTGACAGGTCCGGGAAATGACGCTTGATGTATTTAATAAGCGTAATGCCATCGCCGTATTTATCACCGGGCATCGATAAATCGGTAATCAGGACGTGTGCGTCCAGTTTAGGCAGATTGTTGATTAATGCGGTGGAGTCTTCAAACTCGCCAACAACGTTCACCCACTCAATTTGTTCAAGTGACTTACGAATACCGAACAGTACGATCGGATGGTCATCGGCAATAATTACGTTCATATTGTTCATGTATTAGGCTACCTTGCTACAGCAAGCTCTTGACGTAAACGTCAATGTCGCTGATATATTTTTCTATGCCTTGCGCATCTTTTTCACGAATCAGATGCTCAAGCGTTTCACATAACTGCTTGCCGGGTACCAGATTTAGCATAGCAAATGCCCCTTTGAGGCGGTGGGCGGTTTGCGCCAGCGCGGCGAAATCGCCCGTCGCCAGTTCATTATACAGCCTCTTAACATCATCTGGTACCGTGTCAGCAAACAGCGTGTAATAGCCGCTGGCATGCAGTTCGGCGTTACTTTCGTTCCCGGGAGAGGATGGCTGCTCCTCTTCCTCAGCAAGCTGCTGCTCAATCAATTGCAGGATAGCTTCCTGCAGCGCAGCGCTGATATTAAAGTTTACGCGGAGCTGACCAGGACCAATCTTATGAACCCGGGCTTCATCATCGCTTAAAAGCAAGCCCGAAGCAGTAAGATTAGACGGATTATCCGTTAAAAAGAGATCATATTGTTGACTTGTGATTCTGTCATCCGGGGTGATGCAGGTAGCTCCCCAACTCTCCAGCTGACGGGTCACGATACGGCGGACTTCATTGGCGGTCACATCAAGCATAATCACCACTTCATCCAGCAGATGTTCACCCGAATCACTCTCCTCCGCGCTGGCGGCCATTTTTAGATGCAGGGAGTAGCGGGTACCCAGCGATTCGCGCGCTTTGATATTGAGCTGTCCGCCGAGCTTGCGCGTCAGGCGATCGCAGAGCCAGAAGGTGAGGGCGTTGGCTTTGCCGTAAAGGTCTGCCTGCGTATCGTTGAGGAACGGGAAGTGCATATTGTCGATTTCGTTCGCCGAAACGCCGTTGCCGGTATCCAGAATACGGAAGGTCAGACGATCGTCCGCGGATTCATCTTTACTGACTTCCAGGGTTATTTTGCCAATAGACGTGGTGGTCACCGAGTACTGAATCAGCAGTAAAAGGGTGCGGCGCAGGGCGTCGCGATCGCCGTAGCGCTGCTCATTGGCCGGTAGCGAGTTGTTAATCAGCAGCTGCAGACCTTTGCGTTTGATGATGGGCAGGACTTCAGGTACCACTTCATCGATCAATTCCTGAATTGAGAACAGGTCCTGAACGCTCTTCCAGCTATCGCTCTCCAGCAGATTTGCCAGCTCTATTTCATCAACCAGCTGTACCAGTTCATCGGCATGCTGGGCCAGCCTGCGGCTTTCGGCCATGCCGAGCGCCGCAGCTTCTTCCGCCAGCGTTTGCGCCGGCTGTTTCAGCGCCGCGCCGATATGCTGCATAAACGCCGTACGGCCCTGCTGGTTTTTCTCATACAGGCGCTGGGCCTGCTTGAGTTTCTTATTCACCAGCACCTCGCGGTCCTGATCGCGAATAATAAAGATTTGCGTGCGCGGCGACACCTGGCTGCGGAACTGACGGATTTCATACAGTTCATTGTTCACCGTCGCCTGAATCACGCCCTGGTGCTGATCGGCCATGTTGATGATGTTTTGCAGATTCAGATGCGGCAGCAGATGATCGGCAATCGGATTGCTGATCACCGTCCGGTTAGCTTCCTGATCGTGCACCAGCAGCCCCAGCGGCAGCAGAGAAACAATCTCTTCATGAATGGCGCGCTGGGCGCGTAATTCACTATTGGCGGCCGAGGAAACGGCCGTCCCTACGATGCTTTTGCGGCCGCTGTAGTGACGGAAGGTGGTAAATCCGAACAGCGCCAGCGCCAGCAGGCCAATGTTCAGCAGCAGCGGCAGTAAAATACTCTGCAAGGACTCCAGAATCAGCTCGCTAAAGGGCACCATCCAGACCAGGCGCATACCGGTGGTATTAATTGTGGTAATAATTTCAATCTGCGGGCCGTTAAAGTTAATGCTGACGATGTCGGCGGTTTCTTTATCCGGATTGGCGCTGACGTTCTGCGACGGATCGGGCTCCAGGCGGAAACTCTCCAGCGACATACTGGGAGGGATGAGATCGTTAATGGGCAGATCGAAGGCCACAACGGTCGCCAGGTGGCCGGGCTGGTTAAAGGTGGTGCGTAAGGTGAAGTAGTAGCCGTTTTGCCAGGCGAGGTGGCGCAGCGACGAAAACGTCTCGCGTTCATCTAACGTGTTGGCCTGCAGCAGCATTTCTGCCCGCCGTGATTCAACGACGCTGCTGATGGTCGACTCTTTGAAGCTGGAGGAGAGATCTTTTAACGGCAGCGTTGAAACCAGAATCAGGCTGTTATCCAGGCCGTTAAGGTAATACATCGACCAGGGAATGGTCTCGGCGCCCCACAGGATATCGAGATAGTTGGAGATTTTTTGCGTCATTTCCAGCGTTGAGCTGTCATGAGAGCCAAAAATCAGCGCTTCAGTTTTGCGCCGGGGTTTCTCAAGGTAGTAAACGTCCTGCTTTAAACGCGTCTCTTGTAACCCTGTTTCTGCGGCTGAACTGGACGAGGTCGCGGCAATGTTGTCATAGATTTGCCAGGTGGCGTAGCGCCAGGTATCAATGCGTTTATGTAAGTCGTAGCTGACATCGACAACCTGGTAGCTTTTATCTTTTAGCCAGGTGTTAACGGCGCTTTGGATCATGACCCCCATCGTCGCCAGCAGGACGATGACCATGAGAATAAAGAAGCGGGTAATGTTACCGGGTATCAGGGAAAATTTTTTCGGGGTCATCGTGTGAGAGTACGACTCATCAGTATGTGTAAACGGACTGTTGCACCAAGTTAACCGGGGGCAGCGCAGATGCTATGAACAGTATAAAGGTTAACGCCCAAAATCCATACATCTGAATACCATACAACGACTTTTTTGCCTTGAGATTTATCCCAAACCCGCGCGGTGAGCAAAGATGTACAGCACGATTGATTTTGTACAATTGTTTACGGATTGACTAACGGAAATAGCACTAAATAACAAGAAATTATATAAACAGCCTTGAGTTTATTCGCAAGCTGTTTGATTAATAACCGTTATTTTTTTCGCCGGTAGCATGGAATAATTAAAGATGTGTAAAGAAGGGTAAAAAAAACCGGATGCGAGGCATCCGGTTGAAATAGGGGTAAACAGACATTCAGAACTGAATGACGGTAATAAATAAAGTTAATGATGATAGCGAGGGTAATTTTAGTCGCAGACGAGAATTTTGTTTTACCATTCAGTGCTATAGATATGTAACCCTGTAACTCATTGACAGGGATTAAAAATTTTTATTTTTTGATTATTAGTGCTTATTCCGATACCCATTTAGGGCCGAAAAAAAGTTCCCTCACATTTACAAATTGAAACATCTTGTGGGTATTTTGAAACATCTTAGAAGTTTTAGTATCATATTCTTGTTGGATTATTCCGCGTTTTGCAGCACAATGAAATAGCCGACTGATTAGAAGGGTAATCAGTAAGCAGTGGCAATAATAAAAGGCATATAACAAACAGAGGGTTAATAACATGAAAGTTAAAGTACTGTCCCTCCTGGTACCGGCACTGCTGGTAGCAGGCGCAGCGAATGCGGCTGAAGTCTATAACAAAGATGGCAACAAATTAGACCTGTACGGTAAAATCGACGGTCTGCACTATTTCTCTGACGACAAATCTTCCGATGGCGACCAGACCTACATGCGTCTGGGCATCAAAGGCGAAACTCAGATCAACGACCAACTGACCGGTTACGGCCAGTGGGAATACAACGTTCAGGCAAACAACACCGAGAGCTCCAGCGATCAGGCGTGGACTCGTCTGGCATTTGCTGGTCTGAAATTCGGCGACGCGGGTTCTTTCGACTACGGTCGTAACTACGGCGTTGTCTACGACGTAACTTCCTGGACTGACGTTCTGCCGGAATTCGGCGGCGACACCTACGGTTCTGACAACTTCCTGCAGTCTCGCGCTAACGGCGTGGCAACCTACCGTAACTCTGACTTCTTCGGTCTGGTTGACGGCCTGAACTTTGCTCTGCAGTATCAGGGTAAAAACGGCAGCGTAAGCGGTGAAGGTTCGACTAACAACGGTCGTGGTTGGAGCAAACAGAACGGCGACGGTTACGGTACCGCTTTGACTTATGATATCTGGGAAGGTATCAGCGCTGGTTTCGCGTACTCTCACTCTAAACGTACCAGCGATCAGAACACAGTTCCTGCTCTGGGCCGCGGCGACAACGCTGAAACCTACACCGGTGGTCTGAAATATGACGCCAACAACATCTACCTGGCGACTCAGTACACCCAGACCTACAACGCAACTCGCGCTGGCAACCAGGGTTTTGCTAACAAAGCGCAGAACTTCGAAGTGGTTGCTCAGTACCAGTTCGACTTCGGTCTGCGTCCGTCCGTGGCTTACCTGCAGTCCAAAGGTAAGGATCTGGAAGGCTACGGCGACCAGGATATCCTGAAATATGTTGATGTAGGCGCTACCTACTACTTCAACAAAAACATGTCCACCTACGTTGACTACAAAATCAACCTGCTGGACGACAACAGCTTCACTCGTAACGCCGGTGTTTCTACCGACGACATCGTTGCTCTGGGCCTGGTTTACCAGTTCTAAGCACGCTGAAGTTTGAAAAAAGGCGCCGATGGCGCCTTTTTTTATGCCCGGTTTAACCTTGCTGGTGTACTCTTTGCGCCTTAGCCAGAGGAAGCCAATTTTATGGATATCACTTTTTTCCGCGCCGCCCTGTTCGGCGCCTGCGTATTACTTTCAGGCTGTGATTCAGCCACCACTCCCCAGACGCCAAAATCCGCCGCCACCGTGCTGGAAGGTAAAACCATGGGCACATTCTGGCGGGTTAGCGTCATCAACGTTGATGAGGCGAAGGCCGAGGCGCTGCGCCAGAAAGTTCAGGCTCAGCTGGATGCCGACGATCGTCTGCTTTCCACCTGGAAGAACGATTCAGCGTTGATGCGCTTTAACCATTCGCCGGGTACCTCGCCGTGGCCGGTCAGCGAGGCGATGGCGGATATCGTGACGATGTCGCTGCGCATTGGCGCAAAAACCCATGGCGCCATGGATATCACCGTCGGGCCGCTGGTCAATTTATGGGGTTTTGGCCCGGATAAACAGCCGGTCAAAACGCCGGATGCGCAGCAGATTGCCGCGGCGAAAGCGCGCAGCGGATTACAGCATCTGACGGTGATCAACCAGGCCGGCAAGCAGTTTCTGCAAAAAGATATTCCGGATCTGTTTGTCGATCTCTCTACCGTGGGTGAAGGCTACGCCGCCGATCATCTGGCGCGCCTGATGGAGCAGGAGGGGATCTCGCGCTACCTGGTCTCGGTGGGCGGCGCGCTGGCGAGCCGGGGAATGAATGCGGAAGGGCAGCCGTGGCGGGTGGCGATCCAGAAGCCAACCGATCGCGAAAACGCGGTACAGGCGATCGTTGATATCAACGGCCACGGCATCAGCACCTCCGGCAGCTATCGCAACTACTATGAGCTGGACGGTAAGCGCATCTCGCACGTTATCGATCCGCAAACCGGGCGGCCTATCGATCATAAACTGGTTTCGGTGACCGTTATCGCCCCGACGGCGCTGGAAGCCGACGGCTGGGACACCGGGCTGATGGTGCTGGGGCCGGAAAAAGCGCGGGACGTGGTACGCGAACAGGGGCTGGCGGTCTATATGATTATCAAAGAGGGGGACGGGTTTAAAACCTGGATGTCGCCGCAGTTCCGCACTTTCCTCGTTGGCGAGAAAAATTAAAGCGCAAGATTTCGGGTTTTTGATGACGGACTTCGGCCCACACTGAAGATACACTTACAGCAGGAGTCCGTGATGAAAACGATAATGATTGATACCGATGAGCGCCGCTGGCAGGCGGTATGCGAACGCGATGCCAGCGCCGATGGTCAGTTTGTCTTTGCCGTGCTGACCACCGGCGTCTGCTGCCGCCCCTCCTGCCGCTCGCGCCGCGCGCTGCGGGAAAATGTTCGCTTTTATCCTGATGTGGCAAGCGCGCAGGCGGCAGGCTTTCGTCCGTGCAAACGCTGCCAGCCGGAAAAAACCGATCCGCAGCAGCAGAAGGTAGAGAAAGTAGCTGCCGCGTGCCGTCTGCTGGAGCAGGAGACGCCGATAACGCTGGAAGCGCTGGCACGCCAGCTTGCGGTCAGCCCCTTTCATTTTCACCGCCTCTTTAAATCCGTCACCGGAATGACCCCTAAAGCCTGGCAACAGGCGTGGCGCGCTCGCCGTTTACGCGAAGCGCTGGGACAGGGGGCGAAAATTACCGATGCGGCGCTCTCTGCCGGTTTTCCGGATAGTAGCAGCTACTACCAGCAGGCTGACGCCGCGCTGGGAATGACCGGCCGCCAGTTTCGCCGCGGCGGGGGGGATATCGATATTACCTGGGTATGCGGCGACGGTCCGCTGGGACGCTGTCTGGTGGCTGAGAGTGAGCGGGGCGTGTGCGCCGTGCTGCCCGGAGAGGACGACGCCTTGCTCTATGCGGAATTAGCCAGCCTGTTCCCCAATGCGCGGCTGCATCCGGGCGACGAGATTTTTCGTCAGCGGGTGGTGCAGGTATTTTCCCATCTTGATGACCACCGGCAGCCGTTTTCCCTGCCGTTGGATCTGCGCGGCACGGCGTTTCAGCTTCAGGTCTGGCAGGCGCTGCGTCAGATCCCGGCGGGGGAGACCCGCAGCTATCGCCAGGTGGCGCAAAGTATTGGTCGCCCCCGCGCGGTGAGGGCGGTGGCAAGCGCCTGCGCTGCGAATAAACTGGCGCTGGTTATTCCCTGTCATCGGGTCGTTCGCGAGGATGGGGCGCTATCCGGCTATCGTTGGGGGACGGCGCGCAAGGCGCTGCTGCTGGCGCGAGAAGCGTCATCCGAGGAGAAATAATGCTCGATCTTTTTGCCGATACGCCGCCCTGGCAGGAGCCGCTGGCTCCGGGGGCGATAATTTTGCGCCGCTACGCCCGAGAGCGCGCGCCGGCGCTTTTGCAGGCAATCAGCGAGATTGCCTGTCGTTCGCCTTTTCGCCAGATGGTTACCCCCGGCGGCTATACGATGTCGGTGGCGATGACCAACTGCGGCGAGCTGGGCTGGACCACCAACCAGCACGGCTATCTTTATGCTGCCGACGATCCGCTGACGGGCAAGCGCTGGCCGCAGATGCCGCCGCTTTTCCGCGAACTGGCCGCAGAAGCGGCGGCGGCGAGCGGCTATGCGCGCTTTACCCCGGATGCGTGTCTTATCAACCGCTATCAGCCGGGAACGAAGCTGTCGCTGCATCAGGATAAAGACGAGCAAAACCTGCGAGCGCCGATTGTTTCCGTCTCTCTGGGGCTTCCGGCGATATTTCAGTTTGGCGGCCTGCGGCGTAACGATCCGCTGCAGCGGGTGCTGCTGGAGCACGGCGACGTGGTGGTCTGGGGCGGCGAATCGCGGCTGTTTTACCACGGTATTCAACCGCTGAAAGCGGGCATCCATCCGGCTACCGGCGGCTGTCGTTACAATCTCACTTTCCGCCTGGCGGGTAATAAAGAATAAAAATAAGAATTATTCTTGCTGTCATCGTCGAGCAGTTTAAACTGCTGGCTGTTTTTGCTTGCCCGGATTACGCGTTATGGAACTTCTTCTTCTTGTCTGGCGCCAGTATCGCTGGCCGTTTATCTCCGTCATTGCCCTGAGCCTGCTGAGCGCGGCGCTGGGTATTGGGCTTATCGCCTTCATTAACCTGCGCCTGATAACCCTTGTCGATACCTCCCTGACGGTCCTGCCGGAGTTTCTCGGGCTGCTATTGCTGTTGATGGCGGTCACCCTCGGCTCGCAGCTGGCGCTGACCACGCTCGGCCACCATTTCGTTTACCGCCTGCGCGGCGAATTTATTAAGCGCATTCTGGATACGCAAATCGAGAAGATCGAGAAAATCGGCAGCGCGTCGCTGCTGGCCGGGCTAACCAGCGATATCCGCAATATCACCATTGCCTTCGTACGCCTGCCGGAGCTGGTGCAGGGGATTATTCTGACCTTTGGCTCCGCCGCTTATCTGGCCTGGCTGTCAGGAAAAATGATGCTGGTTACCGCCCTGTGGCTGGCGTTGACCATCTGGGGCGGATTTATGCTGGTATCGCGGGTTTATAAGCATATGGCGTCGCTGCGCGAAAGCGAAGATAAGCTGTATCACGACTACCAGACGGTGCTCGAAGGTCGCAAAGAGCTCACTCTCAACCGCGAGCGCGCCGAATATGTGTTTAATCAGCTCTATCTGCCGGATGCGCGAGAATACCGGCACCATATTGTTCGCGCCGATACCTTTCATCTGAGCGCGGTCAACTGGTCGAATATTATGATGCTGGGCGCGATTGGCCTGGTCTTCTGGATGGCCAACAGCCTGGGCTGGGCCGATACGGCGGTGGCGGCGACCTACTCGTTGACCCTATTATTCCTGCGCACGCCGCTGCTCTCGGCAGTAGGCGCGCTGCCCACTCTGCTCAGCGCGCAGGTGGCATTCAACAAGCTAAATAAGTTTTCGCTCGCACCGTACCGCGCTGAGTTCCCGCAGCCGCAGGCGCATCCCCACTGGCAGACGCTCGAGCTGCGCGACATCACCTTCCATTATCCTGACAACAGCTTTGCGGTCGGGCCGATCAACATGACCCTCAAGCGCGGCGAACTGGTCTTTCTCATCGGCGGTAACGGTAGCGGGAAATCGACGCTGGCTATGCTGTTGACCGGTTTGTACCAGCCCCTTTCCGGGCAGATCCTGGTCGACGAGCAGCCGATGGCGGCGGATAAGCCGGAAGATTATCGCAAGCTGTTCTCGGCGGTGTTTACCGACGTCTGGCTGTTTGACAGACTGCTGGGGCCGGAAGGGAAGGCGGCTGACCCGGCGCTGGTGGAGAAGTGGCTGGGTTATCTGCAGATGAACCATAAGCTACGGCTCGACGATGGCAAAATCCTCGACCTGAAGCTGTCAAAAGGGCAGAAAAAGCGCGTGGCGCTGCTGCTGGCGTTAGCGGAAGATAGAGATATCATCATGCTGGATGAATGGGCGGCGGATCAGGACCCCCATTTCCGCCGTGAGTTCTATCAGGTGCTGCTGCCGCTGATGAAGGAGATGGGTAAAACCCTCTTTGCTATAAGCCATGACGATCACTACTTTCAGCACGCCGACAGGCTGCTGGAAATGCGCGGCGGCCAGCTGTCTGAGCTGACCGGAAATGAGCGCGAGCTGGCGACCCGCGACGCGGTCGCCCGTACCGCCTGATCGCTTTACGCCGTCCCGGAGGCGCCAGCCGACCTCCGGGCTTCCCGCAGGCTGCTGTTTTTTCCGTCGACTGAATTCATAGCGGTTATTATTTCCGCCTCCTCGCGCTATGCTTAAGGCTTCCGGCCTGCTGGTCTGACAGATATTTTTACAAGGATTGCCTGACCGATGTCCGTTTTGCATAAAAAAAGCGCCAGATTGCGTGACGAAGAGCGCGCCCGCCTCATTTGGCTCCTGAGCACCGATAAAGCCGTCACATCCTCGCTGCTGGGTAAATTAACCCTCGCTGAACGTTACGATGACAGCACGCTTGCCGACGATCTGGCGGAAGTGGAGATGCTGGTTTCCCACCTGCCGCCTCCGGACCTTGCCGATGCGCTCGAAGCGCTGCCTTACGATGCGCGCAACGCGCTCTGGCGGCTGGTCGCTGACGATAAGCGCGGTGAAGTGCTGCTGGAGGCATCGGAAAGCGTCTGGGGCGACCTCATCGAGGAGATGAGCGATCACGACCTGCTGTTCGCGCTGCAAAATCTCGATATTGATGAACAGGTCTACCTGCTGCAGCACCTGCCGCGCGATCTGACCGGACGTTTGCTGGCCACGCTGCCCGCGGATAAGCGCGCGCGTATCCGCCAGATGATGCGCTACGCCGACAATACCGTCGGCGCGATCATGGAGTTCGAGGTCATTACCGTTCGTCCGGAAGCCACTCTCGCGGCGGTACAGCGCTATCTGCGGCGACTAGGGAAAATGCCGGAGAACACCGACAAACTGTTTGTGACCACCCGCAATAAGCTGCTGCTCGGCGAACTCGAGCTGCAAACCATTCTGCTCAACGATGCGCAGAAGCGGGTGGGGGAAGTGATGGAAGGCGATCCGGTGACCTTCCAGCCGCACGAGGACGCGGAAAAAGTCGCGCGTACCTTTGAACGTGATGACTTACTCAGCGCGGCGGTGATTGATGCCGACGGCAAGCTGATGGGGCGTTTAACCATCGATGAGATCGTTGACGTGGTCTACGAGGAGACGGATAACGATCTACGCCGGATGGGCGGCCTGAGCAACGATGACGATGTGTTTGCCCCGGTGAGCAAAGCGGTGAAGACCCGCTGGGCCTGGCTGGCGGTCAATCTGTGCACCGCCTTTATCGCCTCCCGCGTTATCGATGGTTTCGAGCACACCATTTCCCAACTGGTGGCGCTGGCCTCGCTGATGCCGATTGTCGCCGGAATCGGCGGTAACACCGGCAACCAGACGATCACCATGATCGTGCGGGCGATGGCGTTACAGCATATTCAGCCGGGAAGCTTTTCGTTCCTGATCCTGCGTGAGATGGGCGTCGCGCTGATCAATGGGATCGTCTGGGGCGGGATTATGGGGGCGATCACCTGGTGGCTGTACGACGATCCGCAGCTGGGCGGCGTAATGACGCTGGCGATGATGCTCAACCTGTTGATGGCGGCGATGATGGGGGTGATTATCCCGATGGTGATGGTCAAGCTGGGACGCGACCCGGCGGTCGGCTCCAGCGTGATGATTACCGCTATTACCGACACCGGGGGATTCTTTATTTTTCTTGGGCTGGCGACGCTTTTTTTGATGTAGCCTGCGCTTGAGTGCGCAGACGGCGAGGGATCAGGGCCATTGAGAGCAGGCCTGCCAGAACGCCGATTGCCAGATTGCTGGTGCCGACGGTCGCGCCGACGGTCACCAGCATCACCAGCGTTTCCGGCCACGGATTGCGCGCCAGCTCCGCCGGACGAATGCTGTGCCAGCTAAAGGTTTTTACCGCCACTATCACCATCACGCCGGCGAGCACGGCCATCGGGATTCTCGCCATCACTTCGCTTAACGCGGTTACCAGCAATAGCAGTACCAGGCCTGCGGCAACGGTCGAGACGCGGCTGCGCGCTTTGCCCATTTCAACGTTAACGATGGTCTGACCGATCATCGCACACCCGGCGATGCCGCCGTAAAACCCGGCGAGAATGTTGGCGACGCCCAGACCGGCGCTCTCGCGCGCCTTACTGGAAGGAGTGTGGGTCAAATCATCGACCAGCTTCGCCGTCAGAAGCGACTCCATCAGGCCGACAAAAGCGATGCTCAGCGCGCAGGGCCAGATGATGCGCAGCGTGGTTAAGTCGAGGGGCACCATCAGGCTGGTTAACCCCGGCAGTCCGCCGCTCATGGAGCCCTCATCGCCGACGGTCGGCAGCAGCTGGCCGCTGAAAACGGTAAACAGCGTCAGCAGAACGATAGCAATCAGCGGAGAAGGGATCGCTTTAATAAAGCGCGGCGCCCACAGGACAATCAGCAGCGTCAATACGAACAGACCGATAATCAGCGGCTGCTTGCTCCAGAAATGGGGTACCTGAGCAAAAAAGATGAGAATACCCAGCGCGTTAACAAAACCGGTCATCACCGGCTGTGGGATAAAGCGCATCAGGCGCGCCATGCCGCATAGGCCAAACAAAATTTGAATAACGCCTGCCAGCACGACCGCCGGCAGAATGTAGCCGACGCCGTATTGGTGCACCATGGGCCCGATAACCAGCGCCACCGAGCCGGCGGCCGCGGTGACCATCGCCGGCCGACCGCCGAGGACCGACATCGCCAGGCACAATACCACGGAGGCAATCAGGCTAACTTTCGGGTCAACGCCAGCGATGACGGAGAAGGAGATGACTTCGGGGATCAGGGCCAGCGCGGTGAGCACGCCTGCCAGCGTTTCACGCGTCAGCAGCGCGGGCGAGCGCAGTATCTGGCCTAATGCGCCAGCGTGACCAGAGGTAGCGGAATCGGAAACTGGGGGCATAAAAAAAGTTCGCAGAATTTAAAAAATTTTGGCCAGGAACGGTCGCTGCTTACGTGCGGTCGGTCACAAAACCGAGGATAATAGCGCGGATGCATCGCTGACACCAGTACAAAATGTGATTTGTGATACACATTTATTAAACATTTTTATAACAGATCTCAAAACTCAACTTAAAATTTAAACAATATTTAAATTTTTTTTCTTCAGTGTTACCTTTGAAGCCGAGAATCGTTTCACCTGCGCTAAATAAAAAAGCGAGTAAAGTAAGGCTCAAATCCGATGAAGAAAAAGATGGCCGTACCCAGCTCACAGGCGGTTGGTTCCAATAACACTCGGACCAACACCCGCCATGAGCAAGAGACGGATGTATTGTTGATTGGCGGCGGCATCATGAGCGCCACGTTGGGAACCTGGCTGCAGGAACTGGAGCCGGACTGGTCTATTACCATGGTCGAGCAGATGTCCAGCGTCGCGGAAGAGAGCTCGAACGGATGGAACAACGCGGGCACCGGCCACGCGGCGCTGATGGAATTGAACTATACGCCGCAAACCGCTAACGGTATCAATATCGATAAAGCGGTTGATATCAACGAATCTTTCCAGATTTCTCGTCAGTTTTGGGCCCACCAGGTGACCCGCGGCATTCTGAAAAAGCCTAAATCCTTTATTAACAGCGTGCCGCACATGAGCTTCGTGTGGGGCGAAGACAACGTGAACTTCCTGCGCGCCCGCTATGCGGCGTTACAACAAAGCGAGCTGTTCCGCGGTATCCGCTACTCTGAAGATCATCAACAAATTAAAGAGTGGGCTCCGCTGGTGATGGAAGGGCGCGATCCGCAGCAGAAGGTGGCCGCGACCCGCTCAGAAGTCGGCACCGACGTGAACTACGGTGAAATTACCCGTCAGCTGATCGCCGGACTGCAAACCCATGATAATTTCTCGCTTCAGCTGGGTACCGTGGTCCGTCGCTTTAAGCGCAACGCCGACAAGAGCTGGAGCGTAACGCTGGCGGATGCGAACAATCGCCACCAGAAACGGGTTATCAGAGCTAAATTTATCTTTATTGGCGCCGGCGGCGCCGCGCTGACCCTGCTGCAGGAAACCGGTATTCCGCAGGCGAAGGAGTACGCGGGCTTCCCGGTCGGCGGTCAGTTCCTGGTTTGTGAGAACCCGGAAGTGGTGACTCACCATCTGGCTAAAGTCTACGGCCAGGCGGAAGTGGGCGCGCCGCCGATGTCGGTTCCGCACATCGACACCCGTATTATCGACGGCAAACGCGTGGTGCTGTTTGGGCCGTTCGCGACCTTCTCAACCCGCTTCCTGAAAAACGGTTCGCTTTGGGATCTGCTGGCCTCCACCAATACGTCGAATATCATGCCGATGCTCAACGTCGGGCTGGATAACTTCGATCTGGTAAAATACCTGATTAGCCAGGTGCTGCAAAAGGACAAAGATCGTCACGCGGCGCTGTGCGAGTACTATCCGGAAGCGCGCAAAGAAGACTGGCGCTTATGGCAGGCCGGCCAGCGCGTGCAGATTATCAAGCGCGACGCGAATAAGGGCGGCGTTCTGCGCCTGGGAACCGAAGTTGTCAGCGATGATGAAGGCACGGTAGCCGCGCTGTTGGGCGCCTCGCCGGGTGCTTCCACCGCGGCACCAATCATGCTGCAGCTGATGGAGAAAGTGTTCAAAGAGAAGATCAACTCAGCGGAGTGGCAGGCGAAACTGAAAGCGATTATCCCGAGCTACGGTACGCGTCTGGATGGCAACGCAGCGGAAATTGAAAAGGCGCTGGCGTGGACCAGCGAAGTGCTGGAACTGCGCTATGAGCCGCTTACTGAGGCTGATAACGTTCCGCAGGCGACGCTAAAGCCGCTGCCGGAAGGGAAACCTATCGCTGACATCGCGCTGTAAGCGCTTCTCCGGCGGCGCAGGCCGCCGGATTCACTCTTCAGGCATTAACGCTCAACGGCTACGCCGATGGTTTCGTCCGCTCTCCAGATACGATATTTCACGTCGATATTCGCCGGGGTATAAACCACGATCGGCAGCTTGCTGTTATAGCGCAGCATGCCCGCATCGCCCAGGCCAGCCATCACAAACTGCTTCTCTTTTTTACCATCCGGGCAGGCCATCATGGTTGAGACGGGTGACGTCACTTTATCAAATACGTAGTAGTCGTAGCCCCAGCCTTCCAGGGTTTTGCTTTCCAGCTGGCCGCCAAGGCGGTGGCGGTTGCAGTCGACTTCCAGCGTCTGGCCAATCATCAGCTCGACTTTCAATGCGGATTCATCCTGCTGCTGCGGCAGCTGAATCACCTGACGCTTCATCCCTTGTTCCGCCTTTGGAAACGGGGCGATCTTCTCCAGCGGCTGCTCAGCTGCAGCGGCGCTGGTGGACATGCAGGCAACGGCCAGCAGGGAGGCAGCAAACGTAGTGATTTTTTTCACGTGGGTAATCCTTTGTTATCAATCATAAACAGCATAATGTTAGCATTTGTTACGTTGATGGGCAGTGGCGTTTACCAAAATTTTCACAGATACCAGTTATAAATTCTGCTTATTGGTGCGGGGGTAGGGGATTTCATCGCGGTTGAGCAAGGGGTATCCCCCTGACCTCGCTGCCCCCGCGATGTTTTACTAATTACAGAGCCGCTAAGGTGCCGGTCATTGCCTGACAGGAATGCCGCTCTATGCCTGTAAAGTTGTGCAATACCGGCCGCTACTCCTCGTGATTTTTACCCTCTTCTAAGAAATCCTCATCAAGCTCATCGATGTTTCCGGCGTGATCGCGTCCGGACAGCAGGTTCCAGCAGGCGATAAACAGGGCGGCGATCAGCGGGCCGATAACAAAGCCGTTGATGCCGTAGATTTCCATTCCGCCGATCGTGGTGATCAGGATCAGGTAGTCCGGCATTTTGGTATCTTTACCCACCAGTAAAGGTCGCAGAATGTTATCAACCAGGCCTACGATGATTACAAAGAAACCGACGATAAACGCGCCCTGCCAGAGCTGACCGGTCGCGAAGAGATAGATCGCCGCAGGAACCCAGATAATCGCCGAGCCCACCGCCGGGATCAGCGACAGAAACGCCATCAGCGCGCCCCACAGGATGCTGCCATCAATGCCCACGATCCAGAACGCCAGTCCCCCAAGTGCGCCCTGGGCGAGCGCGACCGCCACGGTGCCTTTGACCGTCGCCCTGGCGACGGCGGCAAATTTGGCGAAAAGATGCTGCTTCACGTGATTTGATAGCGGCAGGGATTCCAGAATCAGCCTGACCAGGTACGGACCATCTTTTAGCAGGAAAAACAGCAGATAAAGCATGATGCCGAAGCTGATGGTAAAACCGAACGTGCCTTTACCAATCAGCAATGCGCTACCGGCAAGGTACTGGCCTCCTTTAAGCGCAACGTCCGAAAGCTGCCGCTGAATCTGTTCCGCGCTATCAAGATTATGCTCTGAGAGGAAGCTCCTTGCCCATTCCGGCAGGTGAGCAAACAGGCTGGCTACCACGGTCGGGAACTGGGTATCGTTATGCTGCAGTTTGGTGTAAACCACGTTGAGCTCGAAGGCCAGCGACGAGAGGATGATCGCCAGCGGGGTAAACACGATCAGACAGATAATCACTATTGTCAGAAACGCCGCCAGGCCGTTACGCTCGCCGAGCCGATCGCGCAGTTTGTTCTTCACCGGGTGGAAGATCACCGCCAGAATTGCCGCCCATAAAATGGCTGAATAATAGGGGGAGAGAACGTCGAAAAAAGCAAGGGTGACGATCAGCACGATCAGGATGAAAAATCCTTTCGTAAGTCCATTAACTCTCATGTAAATCCTTCAGAAAAATGACGTGTACAGTCAAATAATAGAAGTTTTTCCGGGATTTACAATCAGAGTCGCGGTAGCGTTTCGCTTAGAACAGGGTGGAAATATGACATTAAAAAACCCGCAAACTCTGTGAGAGTGCGGGTTCTTAAGGGGTTACCGATTTAATCGGTGAATAATTTGGTCGGCACGAGAGGATTTGAACCTCCGACCCCCGACACCCCATGACACCGTTAGTAAAACGCTGTAAGCCGCGCCATTGCTGGTGTTGAGAGGTGCTCGTATGTACAAACAAACAGTGCTTTTTTTGCAAAATCCACGCTATATACATCAATGACTTATGGGGTAGTTTCTCCCCAGGTAATTTTACTAATATCAAATGTATTCGCCAGACTCTAGCTGATAATTTCCTCCGACAGAATTCAATCAAATCTGGCAGTCCTCTATGAGGAAAAATCGTACATTATGCATACAATAGAAGAGGTGCCTGAAAGCACTAGAGTTGAATTTTTTTGATAAATGTCGATTAATCAAACACTTGGTTTCAGCAATAAACCCAGGACACGGTGTAGATTTAACGGTAATCTTATGAACATACAGTAACATGACAACCATGAAGGCATGATATGCGTAACAGTTTCTCAGGATTCTATGGCATCAGTGAAGATTCTATAGGCACAGTGTTTACTTCAGACAATACGATATTCATTTTTGATGCAAACATACTACTTACTCTTTATAGGTGCGAGGAGGAAACTCGTAACCGTTTTTTTGAAATCTGGGGAAATATCAAAGAAAAATGCTGGTTTCCTCATCAGGTATGTCTCGAATATCAACGTAACCGTCTTAAAGCGGTCAAGGACAGTCGCGATGCATTGGATAAAATACCAAAGAAAATAAATAATTCTATTAGTGAGCTAAAAACTCAAATTTTTGATGGTGAACATAACCAAACTATCTCTCGATATTCGAATTTAAAAGGCGAGCTTGACGCTCTTTTTAATCAAGTGTTTAATATAATAAATGATTTCTCTGAAAGCCATATTAATGTCAGAAAGAAGAACATCGACTATTTAAATAATCATGATGTTATTCGTGATAAAATTGATGAGCTTACGGAAGGTCGCATAGGCGCCGCCCCTCAACAACAAAGTATCATAGATGAACTTAATAAAGCCGGAAAAATAAGGTATAAGTACAAGACTGGACCAGGATTTGATGATAGTGCAAGTAAAAAAGATATTTTCTACTCATATGACGGAATTAATTATGACGCTGAATACGGTGATTATTATGTTTGGAGTCAAATTCTTGAATATATTAACGAAAAGCCAGGAAGTAATGTTGTTTATGTTTCAAATGATGCTAAATCAGATTTTTATTTTAAGATTGAAGGTAAGGTTCGTGGTCCTAATGAATCTCTTCGTACCGAAATGAAAAAACATGGGGCGGCAGAGTTTTTACTTCAAAATATTGATACATTCCTTCATCATGCCAATGCTCATCTTGGTGCGGAAGTAGAAGAGTCGGTAATAAATGAACTGACTAATGCAAGTAATTCTGATGTGAAAATTTCTCTTGAAATAGGCAAGAAACCAAATAACATAATTAATGAGTATTATGATGATTTTTCTGAGGAAATAAATAAGGATAGGGGTTTGAATTATGCTTATAAAGAATATTTAAATTTGCAGAATAAAATAATCCGTATCACTAATGAACTTATAACATTAAGGTCCATAGATACTGAGAGTCTAAGTGACAGGGATCGCATGATGCACCTCAAAGGGATTGAACATTGTGCGAAGATGCTCGAAAATTATCAATTAACCTTATCGAAAATGGCAAGAAGAATTGCTTATAAACAAGAGGCCGAGGCGATTGAGCAGCTCCGTAAAAATGATTAATTAGTATTAATTAAGCCAGTTTTGCCTAAAGCGCTTTAGCACGTGGTATTTCGCCGAATCACGTGCTTTCCAGTTGTTGAAGAAATGGCGTTTTTGCGCTTGAATAACTTACAGTGACTTTCAATCCCACCCAGCTATTCATGCTTAGTTCGTATTTGACCAGATTTGACTGGCAGGCAACATATTACTGCCTGCCGTAGTTATGTTTGGTTAAATCTGAATTATTAAATATCTTAAGTTATCCGGCCTTGATTTCTCCATGGGGAACGACAACCCAATCGATATGGTTTTGCGTGTAGATCTTTGTCGACTTCGCATCGCTATGCGCCATACGTCCTTGTGGGTCTATACCCTGCTGATCGAAAAGGTGAGCAGCCAACGCTCGGATTTCGTGAAAAGTTGGTCTTTCGTCAATCGCCAGTTTGTCGCATAAACCTAGTTTGTCGCGCACTGCGGAAAAGGATCGACTCAGATAATCCGGCGCAACCTGTGTCGGATGTGAAACCTCTTTGCTACGTTTAACCTGCCGTTCTGGAATCCGGTGAACAATAAACGGGCTGGCCACGTTATCCCGGCTTTCGTCAATTATCCGTTTCAACTCTTCTCCGATTGGGATTGCGACATGCGAGGCCTCTTTCTTCTGTACTTTCTGGCGGTGGATGTAAAGCGTTCCATAAATTCCGTTTTCCATCTGTGCCAGCCATACGCAACCGCAGACGCCATCCTTCGGCTCACTGATTGAATATCGGATCCGCGAAACCTCAAGGCGCGCGTGCGTCGTCTGCAATGCTAGATCCATCGCGGTACGAAGCCAGGGTTCAGCGGCGCGTCTGATGGCTTTAAAGTTGTCGAGTGACAAGCGCTGTCGTCTCTTCTCCTCGGTTCTTCGCATTTTCTTACGCGTGGCAGGGTTGTCAAACATTAATGATTCATCGACTGCATAGGAGAATATCTTTTTAAGAAAGCTGACTTTCCTGTTTTGTACGTTCGCTGAAGCATCAGCATGATAATGGTTTATATAGGCATTTACGTGCTCCAACTCGATATCGCAGGCTGGAATGCTGATGAAGAATTCTTTCACCCGGAGTGCGTCGTTACTCCAGTCATCAAGAGTATTTTGAGATGGGCGCTCATTTTCAATCGCCCGGGCCATAATATGATCTACATGTTCAGCAAATGGTTTAGCTTCCCCAGCGATCCCCCCGGAGTCTCGGATTAATAATTCAACCGATGGTGCGTTAAAAGGCCTCATTCTTAGGTTATATTCGCGAGCTATAGCTATCGCCATAGCTCGGTCTTTGCCAAGATTCTTTTTCTTTCCCGTTATGAGTGTGAATTTGTATACACCTCGATCCTTATCAAAGATCAGGTATTCAGGAAGATGACGATATTCTCTTTTTCTTGGTCTTGCTGCCATGGTTAACCTTCATTTATTAGCTGTCGAACTGTGTGGTTAACCATTGAGTCGACACCCCATTTTTCAGACTCGAAGACGAAAACGGATCCGTCGACGATCTTTCCCGTAAGGAGTCCATTTTCAACCCAACGTTTAATAGTTCGATTATCAGGAATAGAGTCTTTAGCAAATTCGCGTTTGCCCCATTGACTCGCTTTCATAAGTTTTGCCATGACAGGATCTCCATACACCGGCTGCACCCGGTTATCGAATATTATAAGCACATGACGAGCAACCACCGCGGAGCCCATCATTGCAGGTTTTACATAACTCGTGGTCTTTATGTTTACCTGTATTTAGCTGGTGGACAATTTCCACAGGAATAAGCACTGGTAACGGAACATGAAGCGAATGTCTGCGAAGGACTGACAGTTCGTTTGCATGTTCAGGGGCTATAGCTTTCCAGTCATCTGCCTCCGCCTTATACCAGGCTAAGTCCTCACGCATACGGCGCCAACGCCGGCGTTTAAGTTTGCTGGGCATCAGTCTTCATCCTCATCCCAGTCATCGTCGTCATCGCAGGATGCGAGCAGAGGATTCATTCGCCGCCCGACCTGGCTGGCGTACCCGCGGCGACCTAGGTTGTGCAGGACACCATAGATTTCGAACATTTCAGTGCGCTCATCGCCGATATCAAGCTCGCAGGCCAGCGTGTGGCATTCAGTGGCGAGTGCTGATATCTTCTGAAGCAATTCGACCTTATTCACCTTTCACCTCCTGAGGGGCGGCTGTGAAATGCTCAACACCTTTAGCCCAGATCTCTTTGATAGTCGTCCAAGTGACAGGTACTGTTATTTCAATTGTCCCGCTGCCGTCGCAGGTTTCGCATTCATCATCACCAAAGCATTCCGGGCAGTTTACGAACTTGGTTTCTGAAAACTCACCGGATAGCGCCCCCTTTGCACCGTTCTCAGCAGTTAACCTCATCGGTACCATCACGTAACTATCAGGCACTACCGGCGCTGGCTGCTCTTTGATGTGCAGGCGCGGCTCTCCGTCTTTCGGCTCCGGCCATTTGCGCTGTTTATTGACTGCCAGCTTATCGATCATCGCCTGGGTAATCTGCTCATCAGTGACACCAGCCCGGCGCTGGGCGTCCCACAGCAGGAACTGCATATCAGCCCATTCCGACAGGTCGCCAGGCTGTTCAGCGGCTTCCAGTGCTTCTTTGCTGAGGTGCTTCAGCGGGCCAACCGGACCGACATTGCCGAAAGTTGCCTGCGACCACTCGGCATGCGCGATGCGTACCTGGTCACGTTCCGGCGCTGGCTGCGCGTGGCGATAGAGAAAATAAACATCATCAGGCAATTTGTGTGCCGCAGATGAGAAAACCAGCGCGAACTTATTGCCGTCAGGCCGCCTGCTTTGCACATCCAGCGTCGCCACCGGCTCGCTGTCGGCCTTGCGGCGTTCCTGGAGTTCGCGCAGGGCCGCGAGCGTTACACCGTGGATGATTGTCTGTACCTTATTCCCTTCTTTTGAGTGGTACTCAAACGTAGTACGGCGAAACTCGATTAGTTCCTGTAGCGTTTCGTCGTCTAACTTCTCACTGGCTACGGTCGGGTGAACAGGCGGCTTCACGGTGTGGGACTCCAGTTCGGCGATGCGCGCCTGCAACTCCTCGCAGTGGTCTGTTATCCCACGGCATTGAGTTTTCCAGTAGGCTTCCATCCCCTGCGCCTTCTCCAGCGCCTCTACCAGCGAGAGAACGTTGGCAGGGTTAGCCAGAGCGATAAACTCTGCATTTGCCTTTGCTTTGCGCTGACCGTCAAAACCAGCCCACTTAATGACGTCCCCGCAACGGTTGTCATCTGGCGTATGCACGGAGAATGTCCGAGAGCCTGTATGGTTAAACGCCACCCATTGACCCGGAGTCGCTTTCTTTGCCGCCACTTTCATGCTCTGCGCCAGTTTGGTGATATCATTCATCAGAGTTATCCTCGCAGCAGTAGTGAGCGCCGTCCGGATCAGTGCTTTTGAAACCGCAGATATCACACTCAATTTCGTAACGAGCTTCATCGCAGTCATGGCTTTCTGGCTCGTCGGCTTTGTAATACCCGCCGCAGAGAGTGCAGGTAATGTCAGGCACATCATCGTAATTCGTGGTACCGGTAATCATTTCATGGCCTCCTCAATCCGTTTGAACTCGATAGCCCAAACCCAAGGGTTGGCATTCAAGCTTTCGGCGCCATAGATGGATTCCCACAGGCTTCTGAATGAGGACCGATAAAGTTGATTCATTTCGACGTAGTGGGGCATGTCCTCTGACCAAAACTGGAAAAACTCATCACGGGCTGCGTAATTCATAGCGACTACTGTCTGGTCCCATACCTCGGTATGAACTCCCTCGCGTTGTGCGTCCTCTTCGCTGATAGCGTTCAGGAGCTCAACCCGCACGTCGGTGATTTCCAACAGAATGCGGCTGGCCCAGCGCGGCATGTGGATCGAAGGTCGCCAATCACCCTCTATTCCTTCAATAAGGTCTGAATACCAGGCAGCAAAATGATATTTAGTGACGCGGGGGTCATCGTAATTAAATGCTCCGTCCTCATCTAAAAAAGATTCATCATCCATCGGAGAATAAACATCGCCATCTGCACGGTATGCCACAGCTGGAATACCTTCGAGGTTCACGTCAGACCATGTTTCACGCACCCAGATACGATCGCCTACAGCACCGAACGGGCATGAGAAGAGCTTTGAACGCATGTGGTTACCAGTAGCGTTAGATTCCGCCCAGTGATATTTGCCAATGTCACCACGCCTAGTAGAGTCAGTGATACGCAGCAAGCCAAACTGATCGGATTCCGGCTGTACTTCCATGATCCGCCGTGTCTGCGTTTTCCGGCCATCGATGATGGCCCTCACCATATCGGCGTTAAATATCATTCCGCGCTCAGTCATTCCAGGCCTCCAGCTCGTTCTCGATCTCTTCGTCGATTTCGTCGTTAGTCGCGTCTTCGTCCAAGTAGTCACGCGCCTCTTTCAGGTATTGTTCATGGCGCTCCCGATACCAGGCCGAAAATTCTGGTGTCCAGCCATTCGGTTCGCCGTCATAGTCAACCTTGGCGTTGCGTTCAGCCATGTTCTCGACCATGCTGTAAGCTGTGGTGAGCGCTGCCTCGCGGATAAATCCACGTAGATCACGTTTACGCCAATACGGATTCACCTTTGAGTCGCAGAGAGGTTTAAACTCAACTTCCCAGCGGCGGATGCAACGTGCGTTCAGTGATTTACTCATGCTGTCACCCATTCAATAACCATGCAGATCCCCCAGGTTACGACGAAAACAGCGACCCAACCGGCAATTTCGATCACAGCTGCGAACCAGAGCAGGGCGCGCCGGCTGTAATTTTCAGGTTCAAAGTTCATTGCGCCTCCCCAAGCACCCAGCGCAGAGCCTCGGCATATTCGCCGCTGGCATCTTCGAGGGCTTTTGTAATTTCCTTCCGTGATTTGATACGCGGCTTTGCTTCACCAAGAACCTGGCGCTGCCGCCGGGCTTTTTCATGGCCCGTGATGCCGGCGGTCGCTGTCTCAATCTGTTTGACCTTCTCCCGTTGCTCTTCGGGTTTAAGCGATGCCAGCTGACGCGCCTGGGTAACGGTAATTGTGCCAGCCTCTACCGCTTCCCGGACGGCCTGGGTAGCATCGAGGAGGGAGAGCGTTGCTCGAACGGTCTGAACGCTGCAGCCAAACAATACCGCAATGTCGTCCTCATCGAGCCCGCGGTCGAGCGCATCTGACATTTTTTTAGCCCGGCCCAGCGGTGTATCAGGTCGGCGAATTTCGTTTTCACTGACCATGTATTTAGCCATCTGATTTGCTGATCCGCGCTTAACGACTCCAGGTACAAGCAGTGGGTCTTTGCCTTCTTTCAGACGGAGTTTATTTGCCTCCAGGGTATGTTTAACGCGCTGACGGCCAACAACTACGCAGGTGAGCCCCAATTCGGGGTCTTTCCAGACGATGATCGGCTCCAGTACACCGAGCTCCGCAATGTTCAGTACCATCCCTTCGTCGATCGGCAGATGGACCCGCTCATCGTAGAGCGGGTGAGTTTTGTCGGTAATCAGATGCAGGTGTTCAGGTTCAAACGTTAAAACGTTCGTCTTGCCGCTGGCGCCGTACACGTCGATCGAGTTTTTAGCCATGGTTTTTAACCCCATTCATGCCTGCCAGCACTGCTGCCTGCGCAGTGTTTTGGTCCATTGCTTCGGTAAGGGCGATAAACGTAACATCCAGCCGTGAAGCGATATTGCGCATTAACTCTGCTTTTTCCGGTGGTAGATCGGGTGCCGCAGCGTAAGCTGCAGCGACCAGTTCTTTAACTTTCATATGTGCCATTAGCGCCGCTCCATCAGCTGGTGGAAGCGGTTCATGAACATCCCGTAGGCCTGGCCTGGGCGAACCGGATTAATAACGAATTGATCCGTCGGAATAATGCCTTCGAGCATGGGCCAAACAGTGCCGTCGTCGATCTCAAAGTCACGACGTTCGCTGGCCAACATCACCAGGTCGGCATATTTAACGGTCTGGTGCTGCTCAGCCGGCAGGCCGAATTTCTCACGTATTGCATCATCAACCCGAATCTCCATTGCGCGATAGTCAGGTAAGAGCTGCTTAAGCGGAGCCGGAATATCCTGAAGGTAAGCCTCGGCAGCATCGTGGAGAAGTGCCTCAAGTGCGAACTCCTGCGGTACGAGCAGGCTGGATAAAACGCTGTGCTGTCCGACGCTGTAGAACTCTGGCAGGTGGCCGGCAAATCGGCAGATATGCGAGAGGGCGGTGGCAATATCCTCGATCTCGATCGCGTCTTGCTGGATGTCGAGATAATTAAAGTGTTTACCCGAAAGGGTTTGAATAAAGCTCATTATTTTCTCCATACTTTACGCCTGCACAGCGCTGTTTTTTGGGTGTAGGAATCCCTCGCCAGGTGGCGATTAATTACAGGATTACGCTTTAATAAATCCCCTCAACGACGGGGATTTAATGGAGAGCAATCAGGCCTTGAAGTTGCCGATAAAGGTTTCTACCGGCTTGCCGTCGAACTTGCCAACCAGCAGATCACGGAACTCATTGGCGATCGCTTCTTCCAGGGCTTCCAGCTGGACGATACGCAGGACGAATACCGGATCGCTACTTTTGAGCAGGCTATTGCGAAGACTGAAACGACGTTCGCCCAGGCCCTCATAGGGTACACACTTAAACTCAAACGCTACCGGCATAACCTCTTTACTGCTGGCTTCAATACTTTGCATCAACGATTTCTTACCGCTAAAGTCACTATCTTCATGGTCGGCTTGAGTTGCCTGTTGGATAGTGACGCGGCGGACAGCTTGCGCAGCCTGGGCGATCGTCATCGTATTGCCGCCAGCATCAAAGGCCAGCAGATAATCGCTCCAGTCTTCGAGCCACTCAGCGATTTGCTTCTGATTAAGGTGATCGCCGTTGATCGCCAGTAACGCGCGGAAGGGCGCTGTTTTCTTTAGCTTGATCGAGGCGACGTTATCAGCATGACCAGGGTTGTCCAACGTGCCGATATTGAAGATAGAACGAGCCAGCATGTTATCGGCATCAATAAAGCAACGTGCTTTTTCTTCTTCCCGGGCATAAGCGACAGAATAGCGAACGAAATCATCAATGCTGGTCGTGTCCATGGCACCGCGGAAACGGAAACGCTCAAGAGAATAGCGCTCCAGGCTTTCAACACTGGTATTTTGAGGTAGCAGGGCGGTCGGGCAGGCCAGACCGTGGATATCGTTCAGGTGATACCCGGAAAGCACGAGGTCTTTAACTTGCTGAAAAGTACCGCTGTCTAACTGAGACATAAAAATTCCTTATTAACTGATTAGCGAAGTGGTATCAGTGAATTTGTACGTGCGGTTCACTGAGCCGCTTTAAGCTTTCCGTCCACCGTGCCGGTGATACCGAAGAGTTGCCCCTGATCCTCTTGCAGGATTGTGAGCTTGCCACCTTTGTTAACCCACATTGGTGTTTCGGTGGTGTCCTCCTCCGACGCTTTGCCGCGGGGAGTTGGGGTGCTGTAGTTCAGCTTGTGCTTAATCTTGACGCGCTTCTCTTCAACAGAGTTGCCCATACGCTCAAAATCAAAGGTGAGGACAACCTTGCCTTTGTTGCCGTTGTTCAGAACGCCGAGCGCGGTGGTATTAAGAGCCGCCGCAATCTTGTTCATGAATACGCCGGCGTCCAGTTCACCCAGGAAATCGGGCACTACTGTCATGCGATCATTACTCATGGTTTTACCCTCTCGAAAGGCGGCTGCCACCGCCGGGAATTTCTCCGTACACAACACAGAAGAGCACCTGCGGTTAGGACGCCGCCCGGGTGGATTGGGTAATGAGCCCGTCGCCCGGTGATGCTCTTGTGTATTGTGTAAAAAGGGCGGTTATCCATCAGAACGTTATCCTCTTCCTCCTTTGGATAGTGGAAAACTGGATAACCGCCAAGACTACACACAGCACAGTTAACTAGGTTGTGGCGGTGGTGCCTCCACCTGCCGGGTTAAGCCATAACCGGCGACGTACACTGCCCGGAAACGCATTCATTGAACGGGGTTGGCTCGTCACGTGCGCATAGCCGCAATTACCACAACGAAGAGAGCACTGCCGGTGTCCGAATCGAACGGACCTTTTCCCTGCCCATCACCAGATATAGAACTATCCTGGCGTCTGGAATCGAACCAGACTCTGTGCCTTGCTCGTCAATGCCCTCATCGTTGTGCGCTGTGGTGACGGGATTTGAACCCGCATAACGTCCGGCCGGCCGCATGAGATAACCTGTGTTGCGAACATTGGTTAGTGCTCAACTCCCCACATAAGGGGCGCTCTATCCATTTGAGCTACACCACAACGGTAAGAGCACTGCCGCCACCCCTTGCGGGATAACCCGTCTATCTGCCTGGCGGTAGGGCGTTTCCTGGCATCTTCAGTACTCTTTCCTGTTGTGTCCCGGACTCTTCCCGGGGGTCACACCTTTTCGCCGCGCTGGTGGGGCGCACGTCGTGCCTGAAACACTTGGCTTGCACATTCCAGTTGTCCGGATAGCGCATGGAACTTCAAGGGAACCATCCGGGCTGCTAACGCTGCATGTGCCATACAACGGTTGTGAATATTGCCGTTCACAACTGGAAGCGCACTCCTTCAGTTACAAACCGATCCCCACGACCGATGGAAGATGGAATGCGCTTTCATGTTGTTTACGATTCATCTACCCCGGTCCGGCGGCGCCACCTCGCCGGGGCAGATGCAAAGGATCGTTACGCGATCATTCGGCTTGTTGGTATGGCCGGAAGTATCAAGTCCCGACATCGCGGATTCTGCTTCTCCGCCCCGATTTCACCCCCGCTATTGTTTAGCGCGCAAACCGAGAAAATCGCCTTCAACGCTGTCGGCTTTCGCCATGTTCGATCAGGAATCTTCGGGCGGGGCGCCGGCGACCAACCGGCACAACCCCTACAGTATTAATCCAGGCTTACTGGACCCCCGACGCCGTGGGCTAAACGGCTGCTGTATGTCGGGTGAGTTTCTGTTGCTGGTGGTCAATCCAGCTCCGCAACCCCTCCCGAAGACACCTGTTTCAAATCAAAACTTCAAATTACGCACCAGAGGGGCTGCCGTTGAGCCGCCTGACATTTGAACTTTGATACGGTTTACTGATGGTTTGCTACGTTCTTCGCCAGTAAAGCTATTGAATGTACACAGCCCCAGAACTAAACGAGGGACGCCGCGTAAAATTACAATTCCTCCTGCTTTTGGTAGCTTGCGGTATGCCTTGCGGCGTTGTGCTGAATTCATCTTGGTTGCCTCTCACCGTAAAGTAAGTGTGCTGATGAATGTAATATTAGAATACTTACATTTTAAGTCAAGAGGAAAATGTAAGAAAGCTTACTTTTTGTGGCGGGGTAATAAAAAACCCGCGGATGCGGGTTCGGGGGCTTAGAGATCGATGATTATTTGCTTAACTATACCGATCAGTTTTGTATCTTGGTTCACCTCTATAGGCTTAAACGCCGGGTTTAGAGGTATGAGATAGGAAAATGGAGGGTCTATGGCGAGCTTTTTAATGGTCGCTTCACCACCAGTAACGGTTTGGGCTATCACAATTTTGCCATTTGCCTCATCAACAAAACCGTATTCTGGCTCGACAATGACAACCGAACCATCAGGAATGCTAAGCTCTTGGCTCGAAGTCATCGAGTGACCTTTAACACGTAATGCAAAAGCTGATTCAGATAGCTTCTTTGTAGTTTTAACCAGTTCGTTAGCTGGGTCGCCAATAACCTCGGTCCAGTTACCTGCCTGTACCCAAGATATAACAGGCACTTCTCTAACAGATATCAGGTTAATGTTGATACCGTTCTCGATATCGCCTGTACCGAAGATAAGCCATTCGGGAGAACATCTCAGGCACTGACATGCCAATACAAGATTCTCGCCTGATAACTTGGTGGAATCATTTTCCCATTGTGTAACCGCAGACGCGCTGACGCCGGCCCACTCAGCAACATCACGTTGCGTAAGTTTTTTCTGCTTACGTCTAAATCTTAATCTGCTGCCAACGGTATCCATAAAATCTCCTCCGGATTACACGTTAGCAATCTTACATTTTATTGACGTAAGTATGCTGTCGATATAGCATGTAAGTATGCTAACTTTATAGGGGAGGTAATCCATGTTGAAAGCTAAAGTCGTCACGTTCTATGGCGGTATATCTAAAACCGCTACAGCTCTGGGAGTGACCCATAGTGCTGTATGCCAGTGGGGAGATGTTATCCCCGAAAAACAAGCGCTCTACATTGAGCGGCTCACAGATGGAAGGCTGAAGTACGACGCTTCCCTCTATCACAAGAATATCAATCCAACGACTCAGCAGTAACCACAGACGCAGGGGGTAAGCCGTGGGTATAGAACCTGAATGGAAAGTAGATAAGCAGCCGGCATGGCTGGTGGCCGCTATCAAAAAAACGATCACTGATTTGGACGGTGGTTACGTGGAAGCTGCGGAGTGGCTAGGCGTTACTGAAAACGCATTGTTTAACCGTTTACGTGCCGATGGTGATCAGATTTTCCCTCTCGGCTGGGCAATGGTGCTGCAGCGTGCTGGTGGGTCAAATCATATTGCCAATGCTATAGCGCGTCACTCGAACGGCGTTTTTGTTCCGTTGGCAGATATTGAAGACGTGGACAACGCAGATATTAACCAGCGTCTTATGGAGTCCATTGAGTGGATAGGAAAACACTCGCAGTACCTGCGTAAAGCTACAGCTGATGGGGTAATTGACCAGGCAGAACGCGAGCAAATTGAGGAGAACAGCTATCAGGTGATGGCGAAATGGCAGGAACATTTAACGTTACTGTTCCGTGTCTTTTGTCAGCCAGAAAAGAGTGACGCCCGCGAGTGTGCAGCTCCGGGCGTCGTGGCGAATAAATCTTTGTGTATGGAGAAATAATCCGCATGAGCAATTTAATCGTAAATCTTCAATTACCGCAACTACGGATGTACCCGATCCCGGGCGTTTCGTCGTTTCGGTATGAGCGCATGGTATGCGGTAAATGGGTCGAGTGTAATCACAGTCGGGCACGCGGAGTTGTGGGGGTCTTTAACCGGAGGGCAAAAGCGTTATGCGAGAAGTTAACCGGAAGTTCAAAGACCACTATGGCAATCCAGTCAGAGTTATCCGCTGGGAGCCTGAGACACGTCGCGTCATCTACCTGCGGGAAGGCTATTCCCACGAGTGCTTTAGCCCACTCGATCAGTTTCAACGCAAGTTCAGGGAAGTAGAGGGCAGCCATGAGCAGTAAATTACACGGCCTCGTATGGGAAGCATGTGCTTTCAAAGGGCTGATAATCTCAGAAATAGCGGTCATGGCTCGCCTGGCAGATTTCAGTAATGACGAAGGTGTGTCATGGCCAGCGGTAACTACTATTCAGCGACAGATCGGCGCCAAGAGCGAGAATACTGTCCGCAGCGCTATCAAAAAGCTTCAGGCTAAAGGCTGGCTGAAGAAGCAGGAACGGCGCGTGGGCGGAAAGAATAATTCGAACGTTTATAAACTCAATGTTGACATGCTGGAACGTGCAGCAGCTGAAGCAAAAATCTTCTACGCAACGCCACGTGAACAATCAAAATTTGATGCCTCAGAATTTGAGGGTTCAAAATTTGAGGGGGCAAATTCTGATGCCTCAAATAATGGGTCTGTACCCCCTCAAATATTGCGGGAGGACCCCTCAATGGTTGAAGGCGATCCGTCATTAGATCCGTCATTAGATCCGTCATCTAAAAAACCTTCTTGTCGGGCTCCTGCGGAACCCGACGATAAGCCGGATCCTGAAGTTGTTATTACCGATAACGCGATCGAAGTTCTGGCACACCTGAATCTGGTCAGCGGTTCCCGTTACCAGAAATCTAAGACCTCACTGGAGAACATTCGCGCGCGCCTCCGCGAAGGTCATACCGTTAGCGACTTGAAACTGGTAATCGACGTCAAACATGAGCACTGGCATGGCAACGACGAGCAATACCAGTACATGCGACCCGAGACACTTTTCGGCCCTAAAAAATTCGAGGGATATCTGCAAAGCGCTATCCGTTGGGATGCCAAAGGCCGCCCGCCAAGGGAGTTGTGGGACAAAACCAGACCGCGGGATGTTAATTCAATTAGCCCAGTACAAACCACTATTCCACGGGGGTTCCGGGGATGAACATAGCCAAGTCGATCTTTGAATTTATTGAGAAGAATCCAGGCAAAATGCTGCGCGATATCACTGCGGCATTTCCTGAAACCAAACCGGTAACAGTGAAGAGCGCTGTTCATCGCCTGTACTACGACGGGGAACTTGCCAGCGTTGAAGTTACTGGTGGGTTTATCTACTTCGTAGCGGGATCCATCGATATTGAAGAGTACCTGCCTGGTGGGCTTTCGGGGGAGATTCTTGCCCTTGAAGCGACAGCCAAAAAGCTGGAAGAGAAACGCTATTACCGCCGTGCGGCGACGGTATGGCAGCAACTTTGTGACAGCAACTGTACGGCTAAAGCAAGAGAGCGGTACCTGCGTCTTAAGAATGCTTCTGTTCGAAACGCCAGAAACATGAATGATTCCGCCGGGTCATGCTATCTGGCCGGAAATTACTGCGGAGGTGACTTGTGCTCCGATTGAAGAAGATTTTGATAAGTCTCCGGCGCCTTGTGCGTTTGCATCACTGGCGTTACTGGTGGCAGCACGACGTTATTTTTCGCAGAAAATATGCACTCCTCAGAAATGACCTTTTCAGCTTTGATCGCCGTGACTGGTTACTGAGAGCACTTGTTGATGCTGATCAGCGCAGGGGAAAACTATGAGTCAGGAAGTACAAGAAGCTATGACCGCAGAAGAGCAAACTTTAACAAAAACCGTCAGCCCTTATTGCCTGGCACTTGAGGAACAGCGCCAGCGTAGTGCGCATTATTTAAAAGAAGTCGGGGATCAATGGCGTACCCCTGATCTGCTGTTCTGGGGCGTTAACGCTATGTTTGGCCCGCTGGTACTGGACCTGTTTGCAGACGACAGCAATACAAAATGTCCGGCATGGTATACCGCTGAAGATAATGCGCTGACGCAGGACTGGTCTGGTCGTTTGGTAGAACTCGGAGGAGCGGCCTTTGCTAATCCGCCGTACAGCCGTTCGCAGTACCATGAAAAACAAGCCATCACTGGCATGACTCATATTATGAACTATACCGCCGAGCAGCGTGAAAAGGGTGGTCGTTACATTTACCTCGTGAAGTCAGCAACAAGTGAAACATGGTGGCCGGAATATGCCGATCACATCATGTTTATTCGTGGTCGTATTGGATTCGATCTCCCAACGTGGTTTGTGCCGGCCGACGAAAAGCAGAAGCCCACCAGCGCATTCTTTGCCGGGGCCATTGCGGTATTTGATAAGACCTGGCGCGGTGAACATTTTAGCTATATCGATCGCGTTGAGCTGGAAGCAAAAGGGCGCGCAAGTATGGCGCTGGCTGAGTTTGCTGCAGGAAAATTCCTGTCACCAGTTTCGCCAGTTCAGTCTCCTGAAGTGATCATCCCCGATGCTGTTGCATCATTGGCTGAGCCTGAATCCCGGATCTGGCCACTGGAAGTTGGACTCGTCTTTGGACAGGTACAAGGCGCAGAGGATCTGGAGTTCTCCCAGCAGAACAAGCTGAAGGCCCACATTAACCAGTTGTGGCTGGAGCGCGTGCCCACCAGCGAAATCATCACCGTTGCTGGTGGGCTGGTCGGCAGCATGAGGGGGACCGCTCATGCGTGAGATTATTGTCGATAATTTTGCTGGTGGCGGTGGCGCCAGTACAGGTATTGAGCTGGCGATAGGGCGTAGCGTTGATATCGCGATTAACCACGATGTTAACGCCGTTGCTATGCACCGCACTAACCATCCCGACACGCTTCACTATTGCGAAAGTGTGTTTGATGTATCCCCATTAGCCGCTACCAGTGGCAAGCCTGTCGGCCTGGCATGGTTCTCGCCTGACTGTCGTCACTTTTCTAAAGCGAAAGGTGCTAAACCAGTAGAGAAAGCTATTCGAGGGCTGGCATGGATCGTCATTCGTTGGGCGCTGGATGTTGGCCCGCGAGTCATGATGCTGGAAAACGTCGAAGAGTTTAAAACGTGGGGTCCGTTACTCGCGGCAGAAATGCGACCGGATCCGGCACGCATCGGTGAAACTTTCAATGCATTTGTCGGGATGCTTACCACCGGTATTCCAGCAGATCATCCTGCACTGGTGGAGTGTTGCGAGTTTCTGGAGTTTTCACCGGATAGCGAGCAGGCCAAGCGCTTAATTGCCGGGCTGGGTTATGTCGTCGATTTTCGCGAGCTGCGCGCCTGCGATTATGGCGCGCCGACCATCCGTAAGCGGTTCTTCATGGTGATGCGCCGGGACGGGAAACCGATAGTCTGGCCGGAAGCCACGCACGGGGATCCGAAGTCTGCCGCCGTGCTGGCGGGCCAGCTTGAGCCGTGGCGTACAGCTGCGGAATGCATAGACTGGTCAATCCCAGCGCCGAGCATCTTCGGTCGCAAAAAGTCACTGGCAGAGAATACGCTAAAACGGATTGCCCGCGGCATTCAGCGCTTTGTTATCGAAAGTGCTTCGCCATTCATCGTGAAGTGCAATCACACAACGACACGTGGCAAATATGACTGTTTCCGGGGACAGGCGCTGGACGATCCGCTACAGACGATTACGAAAACCCACGGCTACGCAATTGCGGTACCTCATCTGACAAAATTCCGAACCGGAGCTACCGGGCAGGAAGTCACCGATCCGTTGCCGACGGTGACGGCCGGTACCGCAAAACGCCCGGGCGGGAATGGTCACGCTATGGGTATTGTTGAAGCAGAGCTGGCTCCGTTCCTGGCTGGCAATGGCGGCAGCGAGTACCAGGCTAAACCACGCCCGCTCGATAAACCCGCTCACACCATCCTGAAAGAGTCACGAGCTTGTGTTGTTGCGCCGGTCATCGCTCGTCAGTTTGGCGCCAGCGTCGGACACCGTGCCGATGAACCAAGCGCAACAATCACCGCGGGCGGCGGCGGTAAATCGCAGCTGGTTGTGCCGACGCTCATTCAAATGGGATACGGAGAACGGCCCGGCCAGGCTCCTCGCGTGCCAGGACTGGATAAGCCGCTAGGAACTGTTGTGGCTGGTGGTGGGAAACATGCCGTAGTTGGTGCGTTCCTGGCAAAACACTACGGTGGGAATTATCAGGGCGCCGGCGTGGGGCTGGATGAGCCAGCGCATTCAGTAACGACTGTCGATCACCACGCATTAGTCGCTTCTCATCTGGTTAAACTGCGCGGTACTTGCCGTGACGGCCAGACTACTGACGAGCCGATGCCGACTATCACTGCTGGCGGCCAGCACGTGGGGGAGGTTAAAACGACCCTGGCGGTCGAGGACTACGACGAAGAGCGCGCGCAGCAGGTGCTGGCGTTCCTGCAGGAATACTGCGGGAAGGATAGCACCGGACTGGTGGAAATTGGCGGGGTGACTTACCGAATCGTTGATATCGGCATGCGCATGCTGCAGCCGCACGAGCTCTACCGGGCGCAGGGCTTTCCGGAGTGGTACATCATTGACCAGGATTACCGCGGCGTGAAATACGCGAAAGATAAGCAGGTCGCGCGCTGTGGCAATGCCGTCCCGCCGCCGTTCGCCGAAGCGCTGGTACGCGCCAACTTACCCGAAATGTGCGTGAACAGAGAGGAGCAGGCAGCATGACTTCCTTGACCTTAAGGCAGCAGGAGGTCCTGGACCTCCTGATCGAATATCAGCGTAAACATGGTTTTCCGCCTACAACTTACGAACTGACCGGTATGCTGGGGTGCCGGTCCCCCAATGCAGCAGCAACGCACCTCAAGGCGCTGGAGAGAAAAGGGGCCATCAAGATTACCCGCGGGGTTTCTCGCGGTATCAGTATCACCCCTTCGCTGTTGGCCAGAGAAATATCGGTCAATCTCAACAGCATCGTAAAAGTGAAACTTAATGAAGTCTCCCTCAGACATTTGGAAAAACAACACGAGCAGAATCGAATCCAGCACCCGAGGATCTTCGGGGACCTTTCGCCCCCGGTAACAGACGAAAATGGCTATACGTCAATGACCCTGTGGAGCCTTATGTCTGACCTTGGCCCGCTCTGCTATTGCGGAGGAGATGTTCCGTTTGAGTTGAAGATAGTGCTGGAGGCTGAATGAAATTTATTCTTCCATTCCCACCCAGCGTGAACACCTACTGGCGGTCCCCAAATAAGGGGCCCTCAAAAGGTAAACACCTTGTCAGCGCAGCCGGCCGTAAATTCAAACATGCAGTACGGTCAGCGATCATTGAGCAACTGCGTGCAATACCAAAACCATCTACCGCGCCAGCAGCTGTAGAAATTATTCTCTATCCGCCAGACTATCGCCGGCGTGACCTGGACAATTACAACAAGGCACTTCTTGATGCTTTGACTTATGCCGGTATCTGGGAGGACGACAACCAGGTTAAGCGTATGGCTATTGAATGGGGTGAAATCGTCGAAGGAGGTAGGGTAGAAATCACCATAGTCTGCTATCAAAAAGTGGTGGATACATGTACAGCTGTGGGTTGAAAGTTCGCCGATATGGCAGTAATGTCAAAGAGTGCAAACGAAACGGGCGTGCAGGCCCTTCGTCACATAAAAATGTATGGAGAAAGCTATGACTAACCACGTCATGGGTGCTGCTGCATCCAATAATCACACTTTTTTTGTTATTGATGGTATTTCTGTTCGTCGTGATGTCCTTGGTCGTTATTGCCTAAACGATCTCCATCGTGCTTCCGGCTCCCTTGACCGCCATAAGCCTGCATTCTGGCTCCGTAACGAACAAACTGCGCAATTGATAGGCGAGTTGCAAAATAGCAACTCGGATATTTCAGAACCTGTAAGTGTCATCCGCGGCGGAAATGAGCAAGGTACCTATGTTTGCCGTGAGTTGGTGTATGCCTACGCGATGTGGATCAGCGCTGTTTTTAATCTGAAGGTCATCAGAACGTTTGACGCGCTCCACACTGCTGGGGCTGCAACCGTCAATACCGATCGCATTCAGGCTGGCATAATCCTCCTGGAATCTGCAGCCAAAATGCTCAATCTCTCTAATTCGTCAAAGCTCGGGGCATATCAGAAGCTTCAGCAGGTAGCAGGGCTGCCTGATTTAATGCCTTCATATGCCATTGATGCACCAGCTGGCGCGCAGGATGGTTCCAGCAGACCAACGCTGTCTCTTAGCGCTTTGCTTAAAGCTAACAACATCAGAATGACCGCGAACCAGGCTTATCACCTTATGGCTGGTCACGGCATAGTCGAGCAGAAGGAGCGCCGCAGCCGAACGGGTATCAATGGCGTGAAAAGATTCTGGTCTGTTACGGCAAGAGGTTGTCTGTACGGTAAAAACATCACCAGCCCGGCAAATCCACGTGAGACGCAACCGCACTTCTTCGAATCGAAATTTCCTGAGCTTTTAAAGCTCATTGGCGTTGTCACGCAGTAAGGGGTGAACATGAGAATGACTCCCCCACACCTGCAACCAGTGCTTTCCAGGGTAAAGCGTTTTGTAGAGAGGCAACCAGAAGGCGCAACGCTAACCCACCTGACGCACAAAGTGGCGGCATACAGTGGGCTCAATCGCAAAGAAAAAGAGACCCTGATCGAAATAATCCGGGAAAGCGGGATGCTCTGCGTGATAGATGATGGAAGGTCTACTACCTTGCACCACCCGAAATATGGTCACAAATCTGTGGCGCCTGTAATGACACCTCCTCAGCCGACGATGGAATGCAAAATGAATAAACAACTCGAAGTAACTCCGGAAGCATTACGTAAACAGGCTGACGCCTTGATCAAAGCGGCAGAGGAAGCGGAGAAAAAAGCCGGGGATCGTGCAGAAATTAAGAAACAGCTCGATCCCTTGAAGTTGGAGATTCTCCAGGCATATGGAATGGCCAGCAGGAAGTTTGACGAGTTCGTAGATGCTATGGCTGAAGTTGGTAAAGCCGTGCAGAAGCTTAAAGATCTGACTGTTTAGGGGGGATTGTGCGAGCATTGCTTACTCCGGAAATTGTGCCGCGCCTGGGCGTTGTTCTTTTCAAACCAGGCCGCGAATTGATGTCTCTCTTTACCGGCGGCCGTGTCCTGATAGAGCGTCAGCCAGAGAAGATGAAAACACTGCCCACTGGGCGGATCGCCGATGCACGTCAGCCCCTTGCAGAAATGGACATTCTGCGTTTTTTCATGAGGGATAAGAGGGTTATTAACGCAGCTGGTGGAATTAACGCTCTTGAGGCCTGGCTTCTACGACATGTCAGAGAGTGCCAGTACCCGCATTCCCACTATCACCACCATGAATTAGTGACTATGCGGCATCCGCCTGGCGCCATGGTTGTCTGCTGGCATTGTGATAATGAATTACGTGAGCAGACCACCGAAATGTTGTCAGAGCTGGCTTATCAGAATCTGGTTCAGTGGGTGATTGAAAGGGTGTTGATCAGCCTTGGATACAATAAGGAGCGCGAATTATCGATGGCGGAGCTCTGCTGGTGGGCTGTGAAATCCGGCATTGCTGACGCAATAACCGAGACGATGGCGCAACAGGCCTTAAGACTGCCTGAGGAACCTTTCCTGTCCGTTTATAAGGATAGCGATATTGTCCCGTCATTTGCTGCAGGTGAAATCCTTCAGGATCTTGTCGAGGGCATAGACCTGACGGACGCCAGTGTACTCATTGAGCAACCTCAGATTGAAAGTAAACCCATTCTGAGGCTTGGTGTCGATTCGAACAGCCCCGAATCATTTATGCGCCGCCCAAAGCGCCGGCGCTGGACCTGCGAAGTTTACACACGTTGGGTTAAAACTCAGCCATGTGAATGCTGTAGGCAACCATCAGACGATCCACACCATATAATAGGGAATGGTCTGGGGGGAACTGGCACCAAGGCCCATGATCTCTTCGTGATACCACTGTGCAGAGTGCATCACGATGAATTACACGCCAATACATCAGAGTTCGAAAAGAAATATGGCACTCAGTTAGAGCTGTGGGCTCGTTTTCTGGACCGGGTAATGGGTATCGGTGTCATTGTAAAAGCTTGAGTGTATGGAGTACTGAGCATGAATATTGAATCAATTCCCAAATTTTTCGCGCCCAAAGGAATGCATATTTCCGATAGCGGTCGTGCAACCGCCAGCGAGCAACTCACTGTGACAGATGTAATGGCCGCACTGGGGATGACACAGGCAGAGGCAGGAATAGGCCTGTCAATGTTTTTGGGTAAAGCTGGAATCAGCGAACATGACAGAAAGGCATCCGTCAGTTGGTTGGCTGAATATGCAAAATCAAAAGCGCCTCGATCGATAAGAAAAGCAGCAGGGAAGAAGTTCCCGCTGTGTATGCTGATAATAGCTCGGTTCGCTTATAACGACTATGCCTCGTCTGCAGCTGACAGCGTAGATTGCAGGAAGTGTTCTGGTTCAGGCTTCATAAAAAAAACCTCAATGGTGGAAAAAAGCCACTACAAAATGAGATTACCGCAATGGGCAAAAGACCTCGGGCAGTCACCTTCGGATTTTGAAGTAAAACGTCAGGTGGAAGAGATTGACCATGTTCTCTGCTTCAAATGCGGCGGCACCGGGAAAATCAGCAAGCGATGCCAGTGTGGCGGTACGGGAAAAACCCTGGACCGTAAAGAGTCAGAGCTGCAGGGAGTGCCTGTCTACAAAGTATGTAAACGTTGTGAAGGCCGCGGTTATAGTCGTCCTAAGTCTTCAAATGCTTACAGAGGTATGCTCTCTGAGCTGCCTGGTCTGCCAGAACGTACCTGGCGATACAGCTGGAAACCTTTCTATGAAAGTCTGGTTACAAAATGCTTTGAGGAAGAGAGTTATACCGACTCACAACTTAAACGTGTGACAAAGGTGTCTGATTTGATAAATATCGCATAATTTAGCGACACGTTACTTGCAAAGTTGCCGCTTTTGTGTAATTTTATCTATAACGATGGGCTTTGTATGTTCAACGTTGATTAACCCGCCAGCGAGCGGGTTTTTTTATGGGCTAAAATCGATAAAATCTTCTTCTCTTTCAATTAGTTCTTGCTGGATACCGTCACCAGAGTTATCTGTATGTCACACCACTTATTTGAGGTAAAAGACATGCTAAATCAGCAAGATATGACGGAAACAGCCAAGGCTGTTTTTGATGAGTTAAGTGACAAACCGGCTACGGCTGGGGAGATTGCTCAGAATACTCACCTGAGCCGCGAACGCTGCCAGCTCATACTTACGCAGCTGGTAATGGCGGGGTTATCTGATTATCAGTTCGGATGTTATAAGCGCCTCCAGTAATGGGGGCTTTTGCTGTGAAAATGGGCGGCTGGTGGGTGTTGTAGCACCCGACCAGCCATCAGCTCATGCTTTCAGGTCACAAGCTAACCACGGCCCACTGCTTTAGCGCAAAAGCAAAGTGAGCCTATCAGAGTTACGCTTACTGATCTATGAAAAATACTGTAAAAATATCCAGTATTGAATTAATCAATGCTGATTGCCTGCAATACCTCCCATCGCTACCCGATAACTCCATTGATCTTATTGTTACCGATCCGCCTTATTTTAAGGTGAAGCCAAACGGCTGGGATAACCAATGGAAGGGGGACGAGGACTATTTACGTTGGCTGGATAGCTGTCTGGCACAGTTCTGGCGAGTGTTAAAACCTGCCGGCAGCATGTATCTGTTCTGTGGGCACCGCCTGGCAGCGGATATTGAGCTGTTGGTGAGAGAGCGGTTTAACCTGCTCAACCATATCATCTGGGCTAAGCCATCAGGGCGATGGAACGGCTGCAATAAGGAGAGCTTACGCGCTTATTTCCCGGCCACTGAGCGTATCATTTTTGCCGACCATTATCAGGGGCCATACAGGCCCAAAGACGATGGATATGCCGCAAAGTGTAATGAGTTAAAGCAACACGTCATGACGCCTTTAATTTCTTACTTCCGGGATGCCCGGGAATCTCTTGGCGTGACGTCGGCCCAGATTGCAGAAGCCACGGGTAAAAAAAATATGGTTTCCCACTGGTTTGGCCTTAGCCAGTGGCAACTGCCGAATGAAGCCGATTATTTGAAGTTGCAGGCTCTGTTTCAAAAAATTGCCATGGATAAGCACTCACGCAACGAACTGGGAAAACCTCACCACCAGCTTGTCGCTACCTGGCAATCACTTAACCGGAAGTATTCTGAACTTCAGCAGGAGTATTACCGGTTACGGCGCCCATTTAGCGTGTCGGTCACGGTGCCATATACCGACGTCTGGACACATAAGCCGGTTCAGTTTTATCCAGGTAAGCACCCATGCGAAAAACCTGCCGATATGCTTCAGCAGATCATTACTGCAAGCAGCCGGCCAGGGGATGTCGTAGCTGATTTCTTTGCTGGTTCTGGTTCCACACTAAAGCAAGCTGCTCTGCTCGGGCGGAGTGGAATCGGTGTTGAACTGGAAACCGAGCGGTTTGAACAGACGGTCAGTGAAATACGCAATTTGCTTGAGCACCTACCACCACAACCAAATCCCTTGCCTTAGAGCTAAACCGGGCGTCAGCCAACGGATAAACGTATCCGGAAAATTGAGATCGCAGGAACGACCAACAAACGGTAATCCGTATGGAGAATAACCCGTTGAGGAAGAGGCCTGGCCGGAACCGTAACCGGCACTTATATGGCTGCGGGGCCAGCGTCTGAAGCGAATCACGATCACGATGCGAAAACTACATGTCCCAGCTGCGCGCAAAGTGACTTAAGGCAGGGCCACAATTTGAATCTGCGACAACTTAGGTTGGTCGCTCCGTATCAGTAAGCGGATCCACCTGGCTCGCATTCGCGGGCCTTTTTCGTATCTGCGCCACGCTCGGCGTTATTTAACCACAGAGCCTTTCAGGGGTGAGCCATAGGGAATAGTCAGTGTGACTGTCTCTGTGGGCTGATCATTCCTGAGCGCTGGCTCACCCGCTAAAAGGAAAGTCACTATGTTTGGTATTTTTAAAAAGAAAGCCCGTAAAGCCGTTGTTGAAGTGAAAAAAATGGAAAACCGCGATGCCGTAGAAGCCACCGTCTGGGGAGCGTACTCGATTGCATACGCCGATGGTACCTGCGATGCAAAAGAGATTGCAGTGCTGGAGAAGACTATTTCGGCCCTCCCGGCATTCGCGCCATTTGCTGGTGAAATTGCCCAGATGAGTTCGAATATTCGCGCCCGCTATGAAGCATCACCACGTTCAGCCAACGCTCAGGCGTTGCGCGAACTGGCTGACGTTGCCGGGACGGATGACGCTGTCGATGTTCTTTGCCTGTGTCTTGATGTAGCTGATAACGACGGCATCGGGGAAGAAGAAGAGAAACAGCTGAAGAAAATTGCCCAGGCTCTGCAACTTCCATTGGACCAGTACCTGTGATCGGTAAACTTCGCTGGGCCGCAGCTGGGGTGCTTTTGTTTCTGGTGGTTGCTATCGACTTCACCAGCAAAATGATGTCAATCCTGGCTGATGGCGTGCTGGTAGCCGGGGTAATCGCTTTGCTCTGGCCCCATATTAAACCCAGTGATTAGCACTGTGCAAAAGGCATCGTAATGGTGCCTTTGACAGAGTGTCAGTTATTGACGCCGCCTATGACTACATCCTAAATTATGCGTGTGGTGAATCCCCCTATGCGGAGGGGCATTGCCAGTCTGATATGTTTTTTTGCGCATTGCGAGTCGTCTGTGGACTGGCGGCGACTTACCGGGAGGCACCCGGCACCACACCTAATAAAAAATGATGATAGCTGTAAGGCCCACTTCGGTGGGCTTTTTCTTTGGGCAAAAAAAAAGCCCGCATGGTTTCATGCAGGCAAGGCAGTTACATTTAGATTTTGTCCCGGTATATGTTTTTTTGTCCGGAAGTCGAAAGATACTGTCTCGAATACATTTTGTAAATAACGGATTCAAATCACAAGGCCATGCATTTGCATGGCTTTTTTATTTGTGCCACCAGAGCATCATTCACTCTGTGCTTTGTCGTTAATCCATCTGGCGGCCATCCTAAAGGACTATCTGCTGAGTTCTTTTTTCAGAGGTTGCATTTTCTTCAGTACCTCATCTGAATTAGTGACTGAGAAACCCGTCGGGAAAAATAGCATTCCATCGGATGGATGTTCATCGTGCCAGTGCTTCGTGGTGGCCATCGTATGAGCGTCGAGATAACTGGTGTAAGCATCAAGGAGAGCGTTTTTCCTGCGCCTCGGGGCGTAAGGTAGCAACTGGTTGAAATCAGCATCGCTGATAAGCCTGAATGGATAAGAGCCTCCTTCAATAGCCTCAATTTCGCTTAGCAACTTTCCCCGCAGTGGTGCGGAATGCTTCCTGAACTCTGCCTTACGTGACGAATGGTTACTGATTAGTGACGGAATAAAGAGCCCTAGCAGTGTCAGTATCACTCCGATTACTGAAATAATTTCCATGAGATTTCCCTATGCCTGATTTTATTTATTCAGTATTACCCGTGGTGGGATTCGGTTTTTCTTGTTTTGGTCTTGGATACATCCTTGGCTTCGTACGCGGACGAGACTGAACAAGAAGAATAAATCCGTCTGAGAGGGTGGTGAACCCTGATATTTTTACAGTGATTTTTGGTGGCTGTCACCTGGCGGCCATCCTATTTTCCCCTCGTTCTGAGAGGATCCACAGCAATAGAGGGGGCTAAATGTCCGATCCTGTTTCTGCCACAACGATAGCAGCTGGTGGACTGTTCGGCGCCAGCCTATTCGGCCTGGCAACTGGTATTGATTACGGCGTGGTATTTGGCGCGTTTGCTGGTGCGGTGTTCTATGTCGCAACGGCGGTGAATATTAGCCGCATAAAGCTGGTGGGCTATTTCATCACTTCATTCATATTCGGTGTGATTGGTGCTCCTCTGCTGGGGTCGTACTTCTCAAAGTGGACTGGTTACAACGACAGGCCGCTTGATGCACTCGGAGCGGTAATCGTGGCAGCCATAGCTATAAAGCTGCTGACTTTCGTAAACAGTCAGGACCTGGGTAGCCTGTTTGGGATTCTCTCTCGCTTACGTGGAGGAGGGACAAGCAATGGTAACAAGTGATCCGAGCGCAATCATTAATGCGGTGATATGCGCTGTAATTGTTGTTGTGCTGATGTTCTACCGGCGTGATGGGTCAAGACACCGCCCCATGATTTCGCTGATGGCTTACTTCACTGTTCTGGTTTACGCCAGCATTCCTTTCCGTTTCCTGTTTGGCCTGTACGAGTCATCCCACTGGCTGGTGGTGCTGGCTAACATTCTTATCTGCGGCGCGGTTCTCTGGTTCAGGGGGAATGTGGCGCGACTGGTTGATGCACTGAGGCACTGATGAACCAATCACAATTTCAACGGGCGGCTGGTATTAGCGCCGGGTTAGCTGCGCGCTGGTTTCCGCACATTGATGCTGCGATGAAAGAATTCGGCATTACTGCTCCACTCGATCAGGCGATGTTCATTGCCCAGATGGGGCACGAGTCCGGAGGCTTTACCCGGCTGGTGGAAAACCTGAACTATGCAGCTGACAACCTTGTACCTACGTTCGGTAAACACCGTGTCACCGCCCAGCAGGCCGCCGCACTCGGCAGAGCGGCAACACAACCAGCTAATCAGAGAGCAATCGCGAACCTGGTGTATGGGGGCGAGTGGGGGAAAAAGAACCTCGGAAATCAGGTTGCCGGTGATGGCTGGAAATATCGCGGTCGCGGCCTGAAACAAGTTACGGGCTTGAGCAACTATCGCAGCTGCGGACAGGCGCTGAAGCTTGACCTTGTTACCCAGCCTGAGCTGCTGGAGCGAGATGATTACGCCGCGCGTTCAGCCGCATGGTTTTATGTCTCCCACGGTTGCCTTCTTCATTCCGGTGATGTTGAACGCGTAACGTTGCTTATCAACGGTGGCCGCAACGGTCTGGATAAACGCCGAGCGCTGTTTAACCAGGCTAAATCAGTACTGGTGTGAGGTCCTCATGGGCATTGAAATGATTATTGGTCTGGCAACTGCGTTGCTGGGCATTGTCGCTGGCGCATTTGGGTTAGGCCATGCCCGCGGGACCAACAAGGCCGAAGCCAAAGCCGAGCAGCAGCGCACTGAAGAAAACGCCGCTGCCAACGTCGCCGCGGCGGAACGGAAAGAGGAAGCCACCAGAGAGGCCAGCAATGTACAGCAGACTGTTAGCCATATGCCTGATTACGATGTTGATCGGGAGTTGCGCGAAAAGTTTACCCGCCCCGGCAGTCGTTGATACGGCGTGTAGCTGGGTGCGAATCATCTACCTGACCGACCACGACATCGACGTTCTTGACCGTCAGACGAAGCGCGACATTCTGGCGCACAACAAATCAGTGCTGGCTAATTGCCCGCAACCAATAGACAAGGTTACGCGATGATCAAGGCAAAGAATATTGAATTTCGACTGAGCAAACTTGAGAAAGGGCCAGACAAGAACGTTCTGGCCATCATGGAGATAAGGGCGAGAGCTATTGCAGGTAGCTTGCTGAAGCAGATTCCCTGCCAGGCGTTGAAAGATCGATAATGTCATTGAAGATTGCCTTGTAGGCTTTATTTAACTTCTCAACTGTTTTCGGGGTGATATCACTCGTAGGCGGCGCGTCGATACCATCCATTAATTCTATTTCAGCAAATTTTCTCAAAACCTGAAGGACATTTTCTTTTTGTTCTTCGGGCATCGTTTGCACGATAAAAGCAACAACGTTTCTCAGCGCCAGGATTTGAGCGTGAGTTACGTAGTAATGATCGATCATATTTTCTCCCTGTTCTGTTGAGTTAGGCGATTTAACAGTATAGAGGAGAAATGTTGTCCGCCACCCTGTAGCAGCCTTTAATCGTGATGCCTCGCAATAGCGGGTAAATTTCCATATCCAACCAAAAGAGAAAAACCAATGAGTGAAGCAAAACCGCAGGACGGCAGCACTGTAAAAGGCTACCGCACATTAACCGCTGGCGACATTGAGCGAATGAACCGCCTTAAAGGCGTCAGCCGCCACTTATGTAGTTTGCTTGATACCGAGCGAGGTGAATTGTTGGCTGTCCGTAATGGCCCGGCAATGTTAAGTGCTGAGCAGGCTCGGGAGATTGATGAAGCTTTGCGCTGTCTGGCAATCGCTCGCACCAAAATGCAGGAAGCCTGTATGTGGGCATGCCGCGCGGTGGCTCGCCCTGACGCTGATTGCTAACACAACTTGCGAAAAGAAATCCACCGAAAATAAGTCAGTCGATGCTTGATGATTAGCAGATAGTCTGCTAACGCTATCGTGATAGTATTTCAGCGGAGTTTATCTATTAAAAGGAATGCGCGATGTGGACGTACTGATTGACAGTGCTTTCGAGGGATATCTCTTCCTCTTACTGGATATGTGGACAGTTTTAATTGTTGCTTTCGTCGGGTTGGCTCTGTCATTTTATGGCGTGCAAATGCGTAGAACTGCCGTCACCTTCTTTCTGCTTGCTGCGATAATCGGGACTGCTGGTTCGATCTATACTTAAATGTAGGTTGCAGAGAATATGCAGAAAGTCAACCCGCAATCCAACGGTGGCTATTACTGCGGTTACTCGTGTCATATGCCCTGACACACATAATTTGAACCCAGGTCGCCAATGGCGGCCTTTTTTATTACCAGAAGCAGGAGAAGAAGCATGTTAACAGTAAAAGTGATGTCGCCTGGTGGCGGTGAAGAAATTCATTGTGGACTGAGCGTTGGCTTCAACCCCAACCAGCAGAGTATTGCCGTATCGGGAATGGACCAGAACGTATTCCTGAAGCAGGGAGAAGTGGCCTACGTGATGAACGCAAACGGCAAGACCATTTCACGTTACGAACACCTGGAACGACAGTAGGCATTACAGAAGCTCTTCAGCGAAGGGCTTCGATAATGCTCCCCACATCGCACAGAGGTAAGACATGGTCGAAATCACCGACGCTCAGCAGATTCGTCTCAACCTGCTTTCAACCCTGAACTACGACACAGCAGCAGCAAAAGTCGCCGTAGAATTTGTTCAGGATGATCCGCTTAAGTATCAGCTGTTTATTCAGCAATACAGCCGTGTCACATCAGAGACTGAAGTGGTGGCAAAGACGATGAAAGCTGTGCAGGAAGCAACTGAAGCGCTGCCGCTCTTTGATACCAGCGCTGAAGCAAACAGCTAAGGCATTACAGCAGGCATTCACTGAGTGCCTGTGATAATGCTCAAGGAACAATAACATGAACAAAGAACCACGCATTTATGGCAGTAAGTGGGACCGTGAGCGTCTTATCTTCCTAAGTGCGCACCCCTTATGCGTCATGTGCCAGGAGCAAGGCAGGGTGACAGCGGCAACGGTGGTTGACCACATCATCCCGCATAAACTGAAAGAGGCTCTTCGCTCTGGTGACAGCCAGGCAATAGCGAAGGCGCAGAAGCTTTTCTGGAGCCGGAAGAACTGGCAAGGGCTCTGTAAGCAGCACCATGACTCAACAAAGCAGCGGATGGAGCTGTCTCTTATACACATCTGACGCTGC
>ERZ652168.48-NODE-48-length-58824-cov-20.294_pt1 | contig 58824 bp, 53 predicted proteins | sample MGYA00514763_ERZ652168 | MGnify/ENA metagenome assembly ERZ652168
ATTTTATATAATATATGTTGTCAATACATATATTCTTAAGTTTTTCAAAAGGAAATAAAATACCATGGAGCTTGAAACGCCGCTTAGTACTTGAAAATGCCCGGGTATATTAATTGACCTCTTTTTTCCTTGATGGCCAGACGTTAGGAGAGTATAATAATTTCTATTAAGTAATGTTTAGGGATTCATCATGCATGACCTGCCGGCGGGCGGACACCGGAGCGTCTTGTCTGGGATGCCAGAAGGGATTCTGTCAGGGACATGTTTATACAGTTTTTAGGGAGATTATAAGAGAGGGCAGATGTCTATGTATAAAATTTATATTGTAGAGGATGACACCACAATTGGAGAAACTATAGAATCCCATTTAAGCAGATGGGACTACGATGTAAAATGTACGGAAGATTTTAGGAATGTGCGGGAGGAGTTTATGGCTTTTGAACCTCAGCTTGTGCTTATGGACATTCTTCTGCCTTTTTATAACGGCTTCCATTGGTGTACACAAATCCGGGCGGTTTCCAAAGTTCCTATTATTTTTCTGTCCTCGGCTGCGGATAATATGAATATTGTCATGGCTATGAACATGGGCGGGGACGATTTTATTGAAAAACCTTTTGATTTAAATGTACTGACTGCAAAGATTCAGGCATTGCTGCGCCGCACCTATTCGTTTCAGGGTCAGCTCAATGTGCTGGAATATAAAGGGGTGATCCTGAATCTGAATGATGCCTCCCTGACATTTGGGGATAAGAAGCTGGAACTGACCAAGAATGATTTCAAGATTCTGCAAGTTTTAATGGAGAATACAGGAAGAATCGTTAAGCGTGAGAAAATAATGGAGCGGCTGTGGGAGAGCGATGAATTCGTCGATGACAATACACTGACGGTCAATATAACAAGATTGCGCAGAAAGCTGGAGGGAGTTGGGATTCGCGGGTTCATTACGACAAAGAAGGGGATCGGGTATCTGATAGAATGAGGAAAAATATAAGTTCTTATATCAAGTCAAGGGCAGGCTGGTTTATTTTGTCCTTTCTGTTTCCCGGGATATTCTGGTGTGTGCTGTATCTATATAATGTCAGGGCGGATGCCCTCAATTATGCTGTTGTCCTTTCATTATTCCTGCTGGTATGCTGGGGAGCGGCAGATTTTACTCTGTACTGCGGCCAAATAAAAGCAGTGAGTGAGGCTTTGGCAGCGTATCCCTGGGAACTGCGGAATTTTCCGGAGGATCGGACAGGGGCAGAAGAGCTTTATAGGGTTAAGCTGGAGGATATGTTTGACCTTCATCAGGAGCAGGAGACACAAAACAGGCTCAAGAGGCAGGAAATGTTGGATTATTATAGTCTGTGGGTCCATCAGATTAAGACCCCGATTGCAGCTATGCACTTACTTTTACAGTCTGCTGAGGAGAGTGGGGTGGAATTGGCAGAAAGCAAGTTTATCCCCCATGTAAGAATGGAATTGTTTAAGACAGAACAATATGTAGAGATGGTGCTTTCTTATTTGCGTATGGAGGATATGTCCTCAGATTTATCCCTTAAGTGGTATCCATTGGATGATATTGTACGCCAGGCTGTAAGAAAGTACTCCCAGCTGTTTATACTAAAGAAGATCCGCCTGGATTATCAGGAATGCGGATTTATGGTGCTGACAGATGAGAAATGGCTTTTGTTTGTCCTCGGGCAGTTGCTGTCCAATGCCCTGAAATACACCCCAAAAGGAAGTATTTCAATATATATGGAGCCAGGCAGCCAGGGCGCCCTTATTATAAAAGATACAGGCATCGGTATTTGGGAGGAGGATCTTCCCAGAATTTTCGAGAAAGGTTTTACCGGATATAATGGAAGAAAGGACAAAAAATCAACAGGGATAGGGTTGTACTTGTGCCGTTCTGTCTGCACTAAGTTGGGCCATGGCCTGGAGGTTAGCTCAAAGGTAGGGGAAGGGACATCTGTTAGGGTGAATTTATTTAGAGAGGAAAATATTTTGGAATAAATGGACTATGACTTTAGAAAGAGGAAAGCCGGAATACCATTATCAGGTATTCCGGCTTTCTTACCCCCGAAATTGTACAGGGAGGCAATCTCCCCATATTATAGAAGAGGGCAACAGCTATCTGCTACATAAGAGCCTCATAGAGCTTCTCTGTGGGCCGTGGTATCACCACACTGTTTACCATCAGTTCGCTGACAGTCTCTGCCGCCTTGACAGCGGCTGTGACCGCACTGACATCCCCGGAAAGTGTGACAAACCCTTTGCCCCCCACGGCAAACCCTGTCCTGATTTCCATAAGGTGTACATCTGCAGCTTTCGCGGCAGTATCAGCTGCCACGATGGCAGAAGCGACAGAATAAAATTCCAGGACGCCTACAGCCCCACTTGTGGGGATCTGGGAAGTGCTGCTGATGGCAGGCATGAGTTGGTCACTGATATTGGCAATCAGAAGCTTGTCAACTAAAAACGGCCCTGCTATCTCTTCACCTACGTTCATGGCGGCATTTACGCTGCTGGTATCACCGCCGATAATAATCATATATTTACCTGGACAGATGGTCGAAGACCTGAGAAGTTCAACCTCCGCAGCCTTGAGCACGTGGTCACAAGTTTCAATTCCCTTTGCTATACTGGACAATTCTAACATTCCAACTGAATTTCCCATTTTTTAATTCCTCCGTTAGTTTACATTTATTCTGACACCGGCCGGTGTTGCTTCAGTGACTGTTCCGTCTGCGCTTGCATGGATATTGGCTGATAACCCTCCTTCAGCCGCCTGCCCGATGACATCGCCCTTGTGGACGGTATCCCCGGCTTTGACAGCCAGTTCTGCAGGCTTACCTATATGCTGTGCCAGTGGGATAAATACCTCACCAGGGAAAAGCTCTGTACAGGTGTGTGCGTGCAGGCCATTGTACTGGTTTAAGCCCAGGCGTGCAATCAGGCGGTCTGTGGGGATGCGGTTCAAATCAATGGTAGGCCGCGCTGTGGGATTGGGGGTCTTGTCAATGGTAATTCCCCGCTCTCTTAATTTGACCTTCATATAATTGTTGACTTGTCTTGGAGAAAGGCCCATGGGACATGAGAACATCTCACAGACGCCACAGCTTGAACAGTTTACTGCCTCGCCAAAACATTTGGCAAATTCTTCGTTGGAATCCAGGCCATCCTCCCTCCAGATATTCCTCATGACAAGATGGGGCCTCATGCTGTGGCCAATCTGGAAACGAGGGCAAAGATCCGTACACATACGGCACTGGATACATGCGCTGCGTGCCTGGTGTTTGATTCTTTCTATAGAAACTTCTGTCCTTTTCACAAGATAGTGGTCTTTGGGGAGGACGATTATATTTCCAGTTGTTTTAGTCACTACCTGCTGGCTGATCAGGCCATTATCAGAAAAAACACGTCCCATCATAGGGCCGCCAAGGATGATAGCATAATCAGAAATTTTCGGGGAAGCGGCCTCGATACAAGTCCTGACAGATGTGCCGATGGGAACCTTGAGCATAATTGGTTCTGCCACCTCGCCTACAACAGACAGATACTTGTCAGTAACCTTTGTGCCTTCTGCCATAGCCTCATAAATACTGATTACTGTGCCCACATTGTCGACAACGGCGCCGACTTCAATGGGGATGCCGCGCTCAGGTACGGTACGTCCGGTGATCTGCTCTACGATAATCTGCTCATCCCCGGCCGGATAGAACGTCCTCATGGCAAAAATTTCTATATCTGCGTTATTTTTCTGGATTGCTTCTTCTAAAGCTGCAATCTCGGCCTTATACTTTGCTTTCAATGCTATGTAGGATTTTTTTGCTTCCAGGTGCTGGGAAATATACATGATACCCTTGATTAATTCGTCGGCAAAGGTCCTGCACAGATATTTGTCTGTTTCAATCAATGGTTCACACTCGGCGGCATTGACAATAAAATATTCAGCCTTCGTGTTTAACTTGACGTGTGTAGGAAATCCTGCCCCGCCGGCCCCTACAATACCGGCATCTTTTACTGTTTCAATTAAACTCATAGCTTCTTTCTCCATTCATTGATTTGGTGGACATTTTTAGGAGTAATCTGATAATATAGATTATCATTTTACAATACATTGTGATTATACCACATTTTTCGGAAAAGAAATAGATAAAATTTGTATACTCACAGTGTAACCTGTAAAAATTGTATGTTCTTAGGGGCAACCTTACAAAAACGTAAGAATTCCTGTCCGTTTTGAAAGGAGAATCTATGGTTGGCCTGAGGCGGTTACAGTATAATAAACCCGTAGAAAAGATAGAGCAGATTTGAAGAAAGGCAGGAGAAACATATGTCATTATTGGACGTTAAAAATGTAAAGAAAACCTATACTACCCGGTTTGGGGGGAACCAGGTACAGGCTCTTTTAGATGTCACATTTTCAGTAGAGAGCGGCGAGTATGTAGCCATTATGGGTGAATCGGGATCTGGCAAGACAACGCTGCTGAATATTCTGGCAGCCCTGGATAAACCTACAGGAGGGAAGGTATATCTTAAAGGCAGAGATTTAAGCGGCATTAAGGACAGGGAAATGGCGGCGTTCAGAAGGCAGAATCTGGGATTTGTGTTCCAGGATTTTAATCTGCTTGACACATTTTCCTTAGAGGATAACATATACCTTCCTCTTGTGCTGGCAGGAAAGAAGTATGAGGAGATGAACCGCAGGCTCACCCCCATAGAGGGGCAGCTTGGAATTGAAGAACTTTTGAAAAAATTTCCTTATGAGGTGTCGGGAGGGCAAAAGCAGAGGGCCGCAGTGGCCAGGGCATTGATTACAAAGCCTCAGCTGGTTTTGGCCGACGAGCCTACAGGGGCCCTAGACTCCCGCTCCGCAGATGACCTGATGGAATTATTTACAGAAATCAACAAGAACGGACAGACAATCCTGATGGTCACTCACAGTGTAAAGGCAGCCAGTAATGCCAACAGAGTGCTTTTTATTAAGGACGGGGAAGTGTTCCACCAGATATATAGGGGAAACCTCTCAAATGAAGAAATGTACCAGAAGATTGCAGCGTCCCTGACTGTGTTGGCTACAGGAGGTGAGCAGTAATGTTTTATGCAAAACTTGCCCTTATTAACTTGAAAAAGAATGGAAAGACATATATACCTTATATACTGACCTGCATCTTGACAGTCATGATGTTTTATATCATGAATGGCATTGCCAGGAACAGTGGGTTAGATCAGATGCCTGGGGCAGGAAACCTGAAACTGATACTTATCTGGGCGTCAGGAATTACGGGGATTTTTTCGGCTGTATTTTTATTTTACACAAACAGCTTCCTTGTAAAACAGAGGAAAAAGGAATTTGGATTATACCAGGTTCTGGGAATGGATAAAAGTAACCTGACAAAAATGATGGTCTGGGAAATTGTTTTTATTGTATGTATCAGCCTGGCAGCAGGCCTGGGACTGGGGGTTCTGCTAGGCAGGCTTTTATTCTTGATTTTACTGAAAATGCTTCATTTTTCTGTTTCTCTGGAATTCGCCCTGGAACCACAGGCTGTATGTTGGACAGTGATTCTGTTCCTCTGTGTGTTTGCCGCCACTCTTTTATTTAACCTTCTGCAGGTAAAGACATCCAACCCCATTGAGCTTTTGAGCGGGGGGAGACAGGGGGAAAGAGAGCCAAAAACAAAATGGATTTTGACAGTTGTAGGAGCAGCGGCTCTGGGGGCAGGTTATTTTATCGCCCAGACCACAGACTCGCCGCTGGCAGCCATAGGAAAATTTTTCCTGGCCGTCATATTGGTAATTATTGGGACCTATTGTCTTTTTACGGCGGGGAGCATAGCCTTTCTCAAAGGACTTAAAAAGAACCGGAGTTTTTATTATAAGCCAAGGCATTTTACCGCAGTGTCAGGTATGATATATAGAATGAAGCAAAATGCAGTAGGGCTGGCTAATATTTGTATTATGAGTACCGTTGTGCTGGTACTGATTTCTGTAACGGTTTCTCTGTATGCAGGGATGGAGGACATTCTCACAACACGTTTTCCTGTGGATTTAAATATAGTGCTTTATGATGCATCAAACGAGAACGTGGACCGGATTGGCCGAATTGTAGAGGAGGAGGCACAAAAAGCCGGCGTGCAGGCGCAGGGAAGGATTTCTTACCGGTCGGGAGAGTTCTCTGCTGTTTTTGATAAAAAGGAACAGGCTATTCTACTCGGTGAATCTGATATCGGGAATTCCTACGGCACAGAGGATTACAGGGGCGTTACCATGCTGCCTCTGGAGGACTACAATAAGATGGAGGGCAAAAGTGAAAAACTAGAGGATGATGAAATACTGGTCTATTCCCCTGAGCAGGAAATAGACACAGATACCCTCCATATAGGGGGCCAGGATTTTCAAGTGAAAAAAATACTAAAAGAAATGAAACCGGAGAAAAATAACTACTCTTATGTGATAAAAAATATTTATATTGTTATGCCTGATGTAGAAAAAATAGCAGATATGAAAGCTCGATATGGCATGGAAGGGGCGGATACAATTATATTTTCTGATTCTTTTAATCTCAAAGGAGATGAAGAGGCCAAAGTCAGCACAATGAAAATTATTAAGCAGCGTATTACAGAAGAGGTGGGGAATGCCCTTGTAGAGTACAGAGAGGAAGCGAAAGAGAGTTTCTATTCTCTGTACGGAGGATTTTTGTTCCTGGGTATTTTTATGGGCGCATTGTTTTTAATGGCCACTGTCCTGATTATCTATTATAAGCAAGTCTCAGAAGGCTATGATGACAGAGGCAGATATCAGATTATGCAGAAAGTAGGGATGAGTAAACGGGAGGTCAAAAGCTCAATTAAGAGCCAGGTGCTTCTGGTATTCTTTATCCCCCTGGCTGCGGCTATCCTTCATGTGTCTATGGCGTTTAAGACTCTGACTAAACTTTTGGCCACTATGAACCTGGTCAATACACGGCTGTTTTTGCTGTGCACACTGGGTACGATTGTCATATTTGGAGTGTTTTACGGAATTGTATTCCTGCTCACGTCAAGGCAGTATTATAAGATAGTAGAATAACTCTATTCCTGCGGGCAATAAGCCAAGGGGACATGTAAACATGTCCATTTGGCCGCTGCCGCCAGGGCCTAATACCCCCATGCCTGCATCGCTGCTAGTTTGATGTCCCGTATACCTGCATCGGCTCTTTGGCTTGTTCTGTTATTTCCTTAAAATAAGGCTTCATTGGGTTCCGGGAAACAAAGGCCCAAGGTGAAAGACAATATAGACCTTTGTCCTGAAATATGGTAGGATGAAAAAGGTCTATCACACCAGATTTTAACAATGGAGGTTTGTTTCTATGATTAGGGAACTGACAAAGAAAGACAGAGAGCTGTATTTGAAAATGGCACATGATTTTTATCATTCTCCGGCAGTTCTTCATCCTATACCGGATTCTTATATGGAAAGGACATTTGAAGAGTGCACAGGGGAAAGGGCTTATGCAAAGGGATATATACTAGAGCATGAGGGACAGGCCGCAGGGTATGCCCTTGTGTCAAAGACCTTTTCCCAGGAAGCGGGAGGGTATGTATACTGGCTGGAGGAACTTTATATACGGGAGCAGTTCCGCTCTAAAGGACTGGGAAGTGAGTTTTTTGCCTATGTGGAGCAGAATAAGGAGCCAGGTGTCACCCGTTTCAGGCTGGAGGTGGAGCCGGATAACATTAGGGCGGCTGCGCTTTATGAGAGAATGGGATATAAATACCTGGGTTACCGGCAGATGGTAAAAGAGTTCTAATACGGCCAGAATAGCCGGACTGCCGACATACCGGGCAGATATCAATTATAGGAGGGATATAGAGATGACAAAAGCAGGAGAAAGAAAAGCAGAGACAGTTGAGAGGGTAAACGGAGGGGCAGGCTTTCTTATAAAGGAAGCGCTCTTGAGCCAGGAGCAGTTAGGGGAACACTGTAAAATGTTTTCCAGGGTGACGCTGAAGCCGGGATGTGAGCTGGGACACCATGAGCACCATGGAGAGACAGAGGCATATTACATCCTTTCGGGAAATGGAATGTATGATGACGACGGGACTGCCGTGGAGGTAGAAGCCGGGGATGTAACTTTCTGTGAGGATGGGAAGGGGCATGGCATGAAAAACTGCGGAAAAGAAGACCTGGTATTTGTGGCCCTGATTTTAAAGAAATAGGGCAGTATGGAAGAGCATTGTATCCCCTTTAGGCAGATAAGGCTATAGGGATGAGGGAGCCGGTGGAGAGCAGCACCGGCTCTTTATTTCTGCCAGCAGCAAGCCAGGGACATGCCTTCCAATTTGGCGGCTGCCGGGAGGGTTAAATACCCTTTGGGGGGACTTTGTTAAGGCTGCGTGGGCACAGGCGGGAGACATTCCTTTAGTGCGGCCAGGAGCCTGGCATTGTCGGAAGGCTCCATAATGCAGAAGCGGACATACTCACCTTCCAGATGCTGGAAGGAGGAGCAGTCCCTAATCATCAGCCCTTGCCTGATACAGTGCTGGAAAAGTGCAGAGGCCTTGGGGCCTGGGGGATGTATCTGTATAAGGATGAAATTGGCCGCTGCTTCGTATACAGTGATGTTGGGCAGGCAGCGCAATTCCCTCAGCATTCCTGCGCGCTGCTCTTGCACGAGAACTCTGGTACGTCGGATGTAATCAGTGTCCTTAAACATCTCTTCCCCGGCAAAGGCCGCAATACTGTTCAAAGACCAGGGGATCTGCCTGCTGCGCACCAGGTCCAGGAAGGACTGGTCGCTGGTAACGCCATAGCCGAGACGCAGGCCGGGAGCGGCAAAAAATTTGGAAACACCGCGCAGTACAATAAAATTGGAAAATTCTTTTGCCAGAGGGATGGCTGTGACCATTTGTATATCAGGCGTAAATTCTACATAAGTCTCATCGATCATGACAAAAGTCCCCGCCTCGCGGCAGGCTCTTAAAATCTGGCCCATCTGCTCTGACGGTATGGCAGAGGAGGTAGGATTATTGGGGTTACAGATAATCAGCAGATCGTACCTTTCTTTAAGCTTTTCCAGAAAATCATATAAATCCAGGTGAAAGCCCCTATCAGGAGACAGGATGTAATAGTCCCGGATACTGTCAATAAAAGATAATTCCCTGTCATATTCGGAATAGGTAGGCCCCAGGATCAAAGTCTTTTTCGGCATCTTTTGTTCAATCAGAAGGGAAATTAACTCTGTGGAGCCGTTCCCCACAATGACATGGGAGGGGGAGGCCTGGCAGTACTCACCGATGGCATGGCGCAGCGCGGCATACTCTCTGTCTGGATAGGAGGAAATAATATCCAGGTTCTGACATATGGATGCCTTTATTTTTTCAGACAGGCCCAGGGGATTTACATTGGCTCCGAAACGGACAATAGAGTCCTTAGGAATCCCGTAATATTCTGATATTTTTTCTAAATCACTGCCGTGGAACTGTGGCGTTGTATCCATGTATACAATCTCCTCTCAAATTCTTTCATTCACCCGTTGCAAGAAATACTATAAAGATGATATAATTCATTATAGCGTGCTTATGAAAAAATGCAACGTAAGAAATATGAGTAGGTGACGAGTTTGAAGAATAAGATTAAACGTCTTTCCAAAGGAGATTTTCACATTCCACAGCCGGATATCATTTTTCCTGAGACCCGTATTATTATGCGTGTCGGCGAGGGGGAGATGTATAAGGGGAGTTTTTCTCTGCAGAATCAGGGCGAGGGGACTATCAGAGGGCTTGTATACCCCTCTTCTTATCGTGTCCATTGTGAGGAGCAGGGCTTCGATGGGAATCCGGTTAATATCTATTATACATATGACGGTTCCGGCTTAGTACCCGGGCATGTAGAGCATGGCAAGTTTACGATCGTATGCAATGGCGGCGAGTATGATGTGGCATTTACAGCGATTATCGAGAAACCCTTTGTCATGACAAGCTACGGAAAGGTCCAGAGCCTTGAAGATTTTAAAAAGCTTTCTTTCCGTGACCCCGCCGAAGCGGAGAAGCTTTTCCGCTCCAGGGATTTTTATGAGATATTAAAATACGAAGATAAAAGGATCCAGGCCCTCTATGACAATATGCGCAGATGGGAGCTGGATCAGCAGGCGTTGGAGGAATTTCTGGTAGGCTGCAAACAAAAGGAGAAGATTTTCCTTACGCTGGAGGAAGAGAGCCGTGCCTTTATGGAGGTGGAAGAGGCCCGCAAAGAGACATTTACGATCAAGAAAAATACTTGGGGTTATCTGTCTATGAGCGTGCGCACTGAGGGCGACTTTTTGACAGTTGAGCATACAAAGCTGACTACAGAGGAGTTTATCGGCAATTCCTACAGGCTGGAGTATATCATTTCTACAGACAATCTGCACAGGGGCAGCAACTTTGGCCAGATTATCCTGGAGACACCCTATGAGACACTTAATTATGAGATTGTTGTGGAAAAGGACGTGCGCCGTGAGGAGGACCGCCGTGCCTTGGACGCAGAGTTTGCCGGGATTGTAAAGCGGTACCTGACTTATGAGGCTGGCAGGATTGATTTAAATACATGGACGGAAGAGTCGCTGAAAAAGATAGAGCATCTCAGAGAGGCGGACAGTAAGAATGAGATATATCTTCTTGTTCACGCCCATATATGCCTGCTTGGCAAGCGGTTTGAGGAGGCCAAGTGGATTTTAGAATCTTACAATTATAACAGGTTTGCCATTGGCAAAAATGTTGAGCTGAGTTCTTATTATCTTTACCTTACAACGCTGCTGAGCAATGACTCCATAGGGCAGAGAAGAGTGGCTGAGGAATTATCCAGGTCTTACATGAAGCATCCAGACAGCTGGATGATTCTCTGTATGCTTGTGAATGTGGACTCAGAATATAAGATTTACAGTGAAAGGCTGCGGGTTTTGGAACAGCAGTTTAATGAGGAAAAGACAAATAATATCTGGTTTTATATGGAAGCTTTTAAGTGCTTCAGGGATAAAAGTTCCTCTCTTAAGAAGCTGGGCACTTTTGAAGTCCGTGTCCTGTTCTTTGCGGCTAAATATAAGCTGATGACAAAAGAACTGGCTCTGTACACAGCCAATCTGGCAAGCCAGCTGAAGAACTTTGACAAGCATTTGTATGAGACCCTTGTACTGGCATATAAGATGTATGAGGAATCTATGATTCTGACTGCCATCTGCACGCTGCTGATCAAAGGGAACTGTGTGGATAATCTCTATTTTAAATGGTATGAGAAGGCAGTGGAGGCAGAGCTTAAAATTGCCCAGCTATATGAATATTATATGGCATCTATAAGGGAGAGCCATTTTCACAAGGCCCTTCCCAGGTCAGTCTATCTATATTTTATGCATGGAAATTCTCTGGACTACCATAAATGTGCGCTTTTGTATTCCAATCTGATTACCTACGAGGACGAATCCAGTGAGATTTATGCCCATTATAGGGATGAGATGGAAGCCTTTGCCTGGAACCAGCTTGAGAGACGGCATATTGATGAGCAGCTCAGAATCATATATAAGCGTTTCATTTTAGAACGCTCTATGAACCCAGAGCGCATCCAGGCGCTGTATGATATCTGCCATGCCTATGTGATTACGACTAAGGTGCCCAATATGAAGTTCATTCATATTATCGCAGATGATGGGAGCATTACCCAGAAAGTCCCTTATGTGGACAAGGGGGCGCAGGTGTTCCTGTATGCAAAGACAGACCGGCTTGTCTGGGAGGCAAAAGACGGCAGGCACTACACTGACTCGATCCCCTATGAGAGCAGGCGGCTGTTCTATGAACTGCGCTATATGGATATGTGTAAAAAATATCTCAACAGCCTCAGGATGAATAAGCTGGAGGAAGAAGAGGAGGAGCTGACCCTGGAGACGGTCAGGGAGCGCGGAGTAGAGAATTATAAAGAAGAGGAACTCTTTGCCCTGTGCAGCAAGACAATCCGGGAAAATAATTACGAAAACGATGATTTCCTGACATATATCTGCTTTGAGCTGTTCAGCCAGGGACAGTACGATAAGGTGATCCTGACTTATCTGGCGAATTACTACTGCGGCGCAACCACAGATATGAAGCGTCTCTGGAGGGAAGCAAAGGAGTATGAGGTGCATACCCACAAACTGGCGGAGAGGATTTTAACCCAGATGCTGTTTGCGGAGGAGTTATTCAACGAGGTACAGGTCTTTGAGGAATACTATGCCGAGGGAGCCTACTTCCGGCTGCAGCAGGCGTATTTGGCGTATATGTCCAGAGCTTTTGTAGTGGAGGAGAGGAAGATAGGCAAAAGCATCATTGACATTATATGCAGGGAGTACGAGAAGGGGGAAGATACCATCGATATCTGCAAGATTGCTGTACTGAAGTACTATTCCAACAGAGAGTATAATTCAATGATTAGGAAGACCCTGAAAAAGTTCTTGCAGGAACTCAGCGGAAAGCAGATTTATTTCCCATTCTTTTTGAATTATGAGAAAGACTGGCTTATTGAGCTTCAGCTATGGGACAAGACTTTAATAGAGTATAAAGGGCAGAAGGGCAGCCGCGTCATGCTTTACTATCAGCTGCAGAAGGGTGATTCTGAGACAGTGGATTATTCCACGGAAGTGCTGACCCCCATGTACGAAAACTTATATGTGAAGAAGTTTGTATTGTTTGCCAATGAGAAATTAAAATATTATTTTAAGGAGACAATTGACGGCAATACTTACCGCAGTGACAAGGAGAGCTGCGTGAAAGATATAAAGAATGGTGAGTCAGGGAGATATGGCCGCCTGAATGATATACTTTTAAGTGACGGACGGGAAAGAGAGATGAAGATGAAGGCCTATGCGGCAGAAGATGCGATAGCGGCCCATATGTTTGAACAATACTAAGATACCAGTGGGGTTACTTTTTTACCCTAACATCATACTAAGGAGGCTGTCAGCTATGGGACAAGGCAATATAATTGGATATGAGATAAATGACAAATCCTGCCAGATAAGTTTTTATAATGATCAGCAGCTGGAGCCGGAAACGCTGGAGGTGGATGCAGATAACTTTCAGATTCCGCTGATTATCGGCAAGCTGAGGGACACATGGGCCTATGGCAAAGAGGCAAAGAGGCTGGTGACCATCAAAGAAGGCTTTACTGTCACCAGGCTTCTGGAAAAAAGCCTGGCAGGGGATAAGATCGAGTTTGGCGAAGAGACTTATGACGCGGTCTGGCTTTTGTCCAAATTTGTGCAGATGTCGCTGCAGGCATTTCCCCAGATAGAAGGGATTGTGTTCAGCGTGCCGGAACTGACAGAGGAGCTGGCACAGCTTTTGCGCGGCATAGCAGTGCGGATGAATATAGATAAAAGGCATATATTTATCCAGGATTATAAGGAGAGTTTTTGTAATTACCTGTTTTATCAGCCAAAGGAACTCTGGCAGTATGAAGCCGCCCTTTTCTGCTGTGACAGAAATGAAATTAAGGCGTATATGCTGCGCCGCTTAAAGCCAGGGTTAGGCGGCGGCAAGACCACATTCGTGACAGTGGATGAGGTGGCCAGTGCACACATGAAGGAACTTGCGGCCGTGTATCCGGTACTGAATGAGGATAAGGCAAAGGAGGCGGATGCCAGGTTCTGTAAGTTTATAGAAGGCGTATTTGACAAGAGGATTGTCTCATCTGTATTTTTGACTGGGGAAGGGTTTGAGAATAACTGGTATCCTATCTCCCTGCGGGTTCTCTGTAATGGCCGCAGGGCTTTTATCGGGAACAATCTTTACAGTAAGGGCGCATGTTATACGGCTTACCGTAAGATGTTCATGCATATTGAGGATCCGGTTTATCTCTCGGAGACAAAACTGACAGACCAGATTACTATCAATATGAGGGTAGATGGCCAGGAGATGTGGTATCCCATTGTATCCTGGGGGGCACACTGGTATGAATCTAATAATCAGTGGGAAGTTCTGCTGGAGGATGTGGAGGATATTGAGCTTCATGTGGAGTCCCTGGTGCAGGGAACTCTGAAAACAGAGGTGATTTCCCTGGAGAGATTTGCAAAGCGCGGGGAGTATTCCATGCGGCTGCAGATAGAGACATTATTTTTGGATGAAAAGACATGTAAGATTACGGTTAGAGATGTGGGATTCGGTGAGTTTTTCCTTCCCACGGATTTTCAGGAAGAGAAGATTTTACATTTAGGAGGCAATGATGGGAAGTTTAATTCTCTGTCATGACAGACATGCGACGCATCCTTATGAGATTACGAGGATACACTGCAAAATATTTACAATTGAAGAGTTATGCTATTATCTGTGCAACAACCTCTACCTGATCGACTATACAATTATGAATGAGCAGCTCTGTACCTGGCTGGAGGAAGAGATCGGCATGGGGGTTCTGGCAGGGAACCTGCGGGATGAGATCAGAATGCGCGGGTCTGTCGAGAAATTCGTGCTTACCATCTTAAAGAGTTCCCGAATTTTCAGGGAACCAGAGATGATAAGGATTCAGAATGTCCTGGAGCGCCTGAAGAACCAGAAGGATATCGAGCGCCAGAAATATAAAGGGGACAATCTCCTTGAGAGCGGTGAGATTGAAGAGGCGATCCTGGTCTATCAAGCTATTTTGAACGAAGAGACAGATGACAGTGTGGATCCTAAATTTTACGGGAAGATCTATGCAGGGTTGGGGGCTGCCTATGGCCGGCTGTTTTTGTATCAGGAATCTGCCAGGATGTATGACAGGGCCTACCAGATCTGTGAGGATAAGGAGCTTTTACGCCCTTATCTGTACGCTTCCTATAAATATATGTCACTGGAGGAGTACCATATTCTTCTCACAAAGCATGATGACTATGCTGAGATCAATACACAGATGCGCCGGGAGATGGAGGAAATCAGGCAGCACCTGCAGATGGAGATGACCCCGGTACTCCTTGAAAAGTGGAAGCAGCAGTATAGGAGAAGCCATATTTAACCCTTCTGCCATCGATTTGACATCAGGGCAGAAATATGTTATTATGTCCAGGAATTTTAACGCGGTAAAGTAATCAATTGATAAAAGAATAAAGCGCCGCGGTGAGGAGGACGTACATTATGAAGAAGAGATTAGCAGCAGCATTAGCGGCGGCCCTTGTGCTGACGGCCCTGACAGCGGGATGCGGCAAGAAAGACGAGGGGGCGGATGCAGGCGGCAGCGCAAAGGCAGATGAGGCAAAGACTGAGGCAGTCAATGAGGAGAAGGCGGAGGGAGACACATTTACCGTTGGCTTTGATGCCAGTTTTCCCCCATATGGCTACAAAGATGATGACGGAGAATATGTAGGGTTTGATTTGGATTTGGCCCAGGAAATCTGTGACAGAAATGGCTGGGAGCTGGCAAAGCAGCCTATCGACTGGGATGCAAAGGATATGGAACTGAACTCTGGGACCATTGACTGTATCTGGAATGGATTTACTATGAATGGACGGGAGGATGACTATACATGGTCAGAGCCTTACGTGGATAACAGCCAGGTGGTAGTGGTTGCAGAAGATGCGGGGATCGCCTCTCTTGAGGACTTATCCGGTAAGATTGTGGAAGTGCAGGCGGATTCTTCTGCCCTGGCAGCCTTGGAGGGAGATCAGAAAGAACTGGCCTCTACCTTTGGCAGCCTGACACAGGTCCCAGATTATAATACAGCATTCATGGATCTGGAAGCCGGCGCCGCAGATGCAGTGGCAATGGATGTAGGCGTTGCTAAATATCAGATTGAGTCCAGAGGAGGCGGATATATAACACTGGATGAGACAATCTCATCAGAGCAGTATGCGGTGGGCTTTAAGAAAGGCAACGAAAAGCTGAAAGACCAGGTTCAGAAGACCTTAGATGAGATGGCACAGGATGGCACATTCCTTACAATTGCAGAAAAATGGGGCGTGGAAGATGCCGTGTGCTTAGGCAAATAGGCCTGATTATATAAAGTATTACAGGGCATGTTCTGGAGGATTATAAAATGGATATAAGTATTTTAGAAATGGTTGGCCAGCTGAGCAGCGGGATGGTCGTGTCTGTGGAAATATTTCTGGCCACGCTTCTTTTGTCCCTTCCATTGGGATTGCTTGTGGCATTTGGAAGGATGTCCAGAATTAAAATTATACAGTGGGCTGCAAAGGCATACATCTCCATCATGCGGGGAACCCCTCTCATGCTGCAGCTCATGGTTGTGTATTTCGGCCCGTACTACATATTGGGGATCCGTATCAGTGCATCCTACAGGCTGACCGCCACCCTGATTGCCTTTGGAATAAATTATGCTGCCTATTTTGCCGAGATATACAGAGGCGGGATTGAGTCTATGTCCACTGGGCAGTATGAGGCGGCGCGGCTTTTAGGGTACAGCAGGGGACAGACATTTTTCCGTATTATTTTTCCCCAGGTAATTAAGAGGATTCTCCCTTCTGTGACAAACGAGGTAATTACATTAGTCAAAGACACATCTCTGTCATTTGCAATTGCCCTTCCAGAGATGTTTACCACAGCAAAGCAGATAGCGGCGGCGCAGACATCAGTGGTCCCACTGATTGGGGCCGGGATTTTTTATTACGTGTTCAATCTGATTGTGGCGGTAGTGATGGAAGCCCTGGAGAAGAAGCTGAATTACTATAAGTAGGAGGGAATGTTATGAGTTTGCTGGAGATGAAGCATATAAAGAAAAGCTTTGGCGCCAACGAGGTATTGAAGGACATTTCCCTGAAGGTAGACCAGGGGGAGGCGCTGGCGATTATTGGGCCTTCTGGATCCGGGAAATCTACACTTTTACGCTGCGCCACGCATCTGGAGACGCCGGATGCAGGCGAGATACATTATGAGGGGGAGTTCGGCCTGGTCTTTCAGAATTTTAACTTATTTCCTCATTTTTCTGTGATGAAGAATATTACAGACGCCCCTATAAAGGTGCAGAAAAGAGATAAGGAAGAAGTATATAAAGAGGCCCGCGCACTGCTTGCCAAGATGGGGCTTGAGGATAAAGAGGATGCTTACCCCTATCAGCTGTCAGGGGGCCAGCAGCAGAGGGTGTCCATTGCAAGGGCGCTGGCTATGAACCCTAAAATCCTATTTTTTGATGAACCTACCTCTGCACTGGATCCAGAACTGACAGGCGAGATCCTGAAAGTGATCCGCGACCTGGCTGCTGAACATATGACCATGGTGATTGTGACCCATGAGATGAATTTTGCCCGGAATGTGGCGGATCAGATTATATTTATGGATAAAGGGATCATTGCTGAACAGGGTACGCCAGAAGAGGTGTTTGGCTCAAAGAATGTGAGGATGAAAGAATTTTTGGGCAAGCTGACGGCCCAGCAGTAAGACATAGGACATACAGAATAGAACAAGGCAGAGGGAATGTTGATTTTCTCTCTGCCTTGTATTATAATCATCATGCAGACACTTGTTTCCGGGTGTTTGCAGCATTACGGCAGTACAAACCCTGCAGGCGGTGTGAGAGGATGCTGGGACATGCTGCTGCAGGTGAATGAAAAAATAAAAAGGACAGGTGTAAACGTATGAAGAAATTAGATCAGCTTTATGAAGGAAAAGCAAAAAAGGTATTTGCCACAGAGGATCCAGATATTGTGATTGTGGATTATAAGGATGACGCTACTGCATTTAACGGGGAGAAGAAAGGAACCATTGTGGGAAAAGGCGTTGTGAATAACCGGATGACAAACTATATTTTCCAGATTCTCGAAAAAGAGGGGGTTCCCACCCACTATGTGGAGGAGTTAAGCGACCGGGAGACAGCAGTAAAAAAGGTGGAGATCGTGCCCCTTGAAGTGATTGTGAGAAATGTGGCTGCGGGCAGTTTTTCCAAGAAGCTGGGAATCGAGGAGGGCAGGAAGCTGCTGGCGCCTACCCTGGAGTTCAGTTATAAGGATGATGATCTTGGAGACCCTATGATCAATGACTACTTCGCCATTGCTATTGGCGCTGCCACGAGGGATGAGATCGACAAGATTACCGAATATACATTTAAGGTGAATGATGTGCTGAGAAAGTTCTTCGATGAAGCGGGGATAGAGCTGATTGATTTTAAGATTGAGTTTGGCAGGTTCCACGGCGATATTATTCTGGCAGATGAGATCTCACCAGATACATGCAGGCTGTGGGACAAAGAGACGCATGAAAAGTTGGACAAGGACCGTTTCCGCAGGGATATGGGAAATGTAGAGGACGCGTACCAGGAAGTTTTCAAGCGTATAGGCATTCAGTAGGATTTTCAAATTCGGATAAGGACAGGAGATTTATCTATGAGTACAGAGCGTTATGTCAGTCCTCTTTCTGAGCGCTATGCCAGCAAAGAGATGCAGTATATATTTTCGCCGGACAAGAAGTTTAAGACTTGGAGAAAACTTTGGATCGCCCTTGCAGAGACAGAAAAGGAGCTGGGGTTAAATATTACCGACGAACAGATAGAAGAACTGAAAAGCCATGCAGATGATATTAATTATGATGTGGCAAAAGAGAGGGAAAAGGCTGTGCGCCATGATGTTATGTCCCATGTATACGCCTACGGCGTCCAGTGCCCGAAAGCCAAGGGGATCATCCATCTGGGGGCAACTTCCTGCTATGTGGGCGACAACACAGATATTATTGTAATGGCTGAGGCGCTGAAGCTGGTCCGCAGGAAGCTGGTCAATGTGATTGCAGAACTGGCAGATTTTGCTGAAAAATATAAGGCCCAGCCTACCCTTGGGTTTACCCATTTCCAGCCGGCCCAGCCTACTACAGTGGGGAAAAGGGCCACGCTGTGGATGCAGGAATTTGAGATGGATCTGGAGGATTTAAATTATGTATTGGGGAGTTTAAAACTCCTTGGATCTAAGGGGACCACAGGGACACAGGCCAGCTTTTTGGAGTTATTTGACCAGGATCAGGATAAAATCGATAAGATTGACCCAATGATAGCTGAAAAAATGGGATTTAAAGCATGTTACCCTGTATCTGGCCAGACGTACTCCAGGAAAATAGATTCCCGTGTGTTGAACGTCCTGGCAGGAATCGCAGCCAGCGCCCATAAGTTTTCAAATGATATCCGCTTGCTGCAGCATTTAAAAGAGGTGGAGGAACCCTTCGAAAAGACGCAGATAGGCTCTTCTGCCATGGCATATAAGAGAAACCCCATGAGAAGTGAAAGAATTGCTTCCCTGTCCAGATATGTGATGATTGATGCGCTGAACCCTGCAGTTACATCTGCGGCCCAATGGTTTGAGAGGACTTTAGATGATTCTGCCAATAAACGATTAAGCGTGCCGGAAGGGTTCCTGGCCATCGACGGCATCCTGGATTTATGCCTGAACGTAGTGGATGGCCTTGTAGTATACCCGAAAGTAATTGAGAAGCGGCTGATGTCTGAGCTGCCCTTTATGGCAACAGAAAATATTATGATGGACGCGGTAAAAGCAGGGGGAGACCGGCAGGAACTCCATGAGAGAATCAGGGAGTTATCTATGGAGGCCGGGAAAAATGTCAAAGAAAAAGGTTTGGATAATAATCTCCTTGAGCTGATTGCAGCTGACAGCGCATTTAACCTAAGTCTGGAGGACTTAAAAAAGACAATGGAGCCTTCCCGCTATGTGGGGCGTGCAGCAGAGCAGGCAGAGGCATATCTGAAAAATGTGATCCGTCCCCTCCTTAAGGAGAATGAGGAACTTCTCGGCATGAAAGCGGAAATCAACGTATAAAAAGGGTGGGAAACCAGTGAGTGTGTTTGGTAATTTATGGCCGCTGACTGTAGGTATCAGCCATGTATATCCATGACCAAACATGCTCATAAGAATATGCAAAGGAATGTTGCAAATGATTGCGGCATTCTTTTTTCTTATGTAGAATTGATAACTATGTGGTAGTCTTGGAATAACTATAGAAAGGTACAGGCAGAGAGAATGGAATATTGTGGAAGGATCATTAAAGACGAGGGATTCAAGAAGAAAATCTCAGGTATCTTTGGTGCTGTTGTAGTGCTGACTTTTATGATTGGAATGATATTGGAGCTGCCGGCTATGAGATTTTCAAACGGGGACGCTGATTATGCGTCTGCACAAGAAAGTTTGATGGATGATGGCCGGGGCAGGAGTATCGGTGGGGACAATAGGGATACTTTCAAGGGAATTTCAGCTTTGGAGATTCCCTCTTCTGGGTTGGAAGACAGCCTGAGATACTTTAACCGGGAAAGGCGTGCCAGAAAATTGTCGGCAGAGTCATTTGTAAAAGGAAGAGACGATGACTTTGAGATGAATGTTCCGGCTGGGGAGGCGAATCACATCAGCAGTTTTTCATCTCCTGAAATACATACGACATCCGGTGAAAATGTATATGCTGAAATCTTTGCAGTTCCCGGCCCTGTAGAGAGAAATGCAGAAAATCATGTGCCTGCAGCTCTGACAGGTAATTTGGGAAGCAGCTTCGGTTTTGGCAGCATTGATTCGGAAGTGCCCTCAGATAACATGGCGTCAAAGAAACCTGTACTGCCGGAAAGTGCTGCGGACGGTACAGTTTCTGATGAACCGGAAACAACGCCGATGCCTGGGGACTCGGCCGACAACATAGTTGCAGACGGCCCTGCTGATGTTGTACTGCCAAATCCACCTGCCGAAGAAGAAACTCCGGGAACAGATATTCCCACAGGCGGAGCGCCGGAAGACAGTATTCCAGGGACAGATATTCCAGCAGATGGAGTACCGGATGAAAACACTCCGGGAGCAGACATTCCGACAGATGAAGTACCGGATGAAAGTATACCGGAGACGGATGTTCCCTCAGATGAAGGGACAGGCACTGTACCGGCGGAAGGTTTTCTGATCAGCGAAGAAGGGCTGATTTATGGGTATAATCCCGAGGCCGGTCTTGTGGCGGACGGCGAATCTCTTGCGCTTCCGTCTGAAGGGTGCAGCGGAATTGCTTTCGGGGCCTTCGATGGCGTAGGAGCTGGCATTGTAGACATTTATATTCCGGCAAACATCACCTATATTGAGGATGGCGCTTTGGCGGGACTGACAGATTTACAATGGATTGAGACAGATGCTGCGAATCCCAATTACGCAAGTCCGGATGGAATTCTTTTTGACAGCAGCATGACTTCCCTTCTCGCATTTCCTGGAGGAAGAATTGGAAGTTATCTGGTTCCGGAATATGTGACAAGATTTGCGGATTATGCCTTTGCCGGTTCACTTTTGGACAGGATAGATATGAGAGCCTGTTCCTATGTTGAAGTCGGCAGCGCTGTGTTCGGGGAGGGCGGAGGCTTTGGGAAGGTAGTGGCCGTCCCGGTGGAAAACCAGGAAGAGTATATCCATATTTTCAGCAGCCTTGGAGCCACAGTGGAGTCAAACTCTTCCTACGAGGCTGAGGGCCAGCCGGATGTGGAGTGATAATCCCTGTTGCGCTTAGGATAGGCCGAATCAGGGCCATTCCTGTAATTCAGATAATCCCCCGGCTATTATGAATGGCCAGACACACTTTCAGGAATAATAACAGCCAAAAAGCAGGTGAGATGATGGATTATAAGCTGATTATGAATGCGGCAGTTATGGCCGGGGAGATTATGCTCACAAGTGGGGCGGAGACCTATAGGGTGGAGGATACGATGAACCATATTCTGCGCACTGCCCGCACAGAAATGGTGGAAGTCATTGTAATGATGACTGGGATTGTGGCCACCATAGGCAATCCTGACATGGAACCCATAACGGTCATTAAGAGAGTGCAGGACAGAGGGACAAACCTCAATAGGATTATGATGGTCAATGATCTTTCAAGAAAGTATTGTGAAGGGATTTTGTCTATTGAAGAAGTTTATACCAGCCTGAAAAATATAAAGGGGAGACAGTACAGTACATGGATGTGCAATCTTGCGCTGATTCTCATACCTGCAGGGTTTGCCCCACTGTTTGGCGGGGGTATGCCGGAAATAGGAGTTTCAGCAGCCATCGGAGGGGTGCTGGCTGTATTGGCCACATTAGGGAAGTGGCTGCAGCTCAACAGCTTTATTTTGGATATGATCTCCTCCCTGGGGATAGCTCTCGCCGCTATCTCTCTGAAAATACTGATTCCAGAGTTTAATGAGAATGTTGTGATTATAAGCGCCATCATGCCCATGGTCCCAGGTGTGGCAATAACCAATGCTGTCAGGGACACACTTCTGGGAGATTATATATCCGGGGCGGCCAGGATTCTGGAGGCATTTCTAAAGGCTGCGGCCATAGCTCTCGGCGTGGGCGTGGGAATTGCACTGGCAGGCGCCGTGTATCCGGGAGGTGGTTTGTTTTGAGGCTGCTTTTAGGGGTGGCAGGCTGTTTTGTGGCAGTGACTGCATTTGGGGCCCTTCTGGAGACGCCCAGGAAGTATCTGCTCCACGGGGGGATTGCAGGGGCCATCGGCGGCTTTGTCTATCTTTTCAGTATACAGGAGGGGATGGGCGTGGTGTTGGCCTCCTTCTTTTCTGCCCTGGCTATTGCCATCACATCCCACACATTTGCCAGGATTTTTAAAGCTCCTGTCACCACATTTCTAATTGCGGGGATCCTTCCCACTGTGCCCGGCGCCGGTATGTACAGAATCGTATATTATATTATCTCCAATGACAGATCAAACAGCAGCTTTTACCTGATACAGACACTTGAAATAGCGGGTGTCATAGCATTGGCGATTTTTGTCGTGGATACCTTATTTAAGGTACGCATTAGAAAAAAAGACAGTGAAAAATAGTCCTTTTTGTTTGTTGAACATTTGCGGTACTTGTTCTATAATAAGAACAGTTCCGTTATGCCTGGCTTTAGGTATTATAAGACGGCAGAGGCTGCTGGGACAGGTGTTCGAGGTACAGGAAGTTTTGTTCCGGCCGGGCATGTAAATGGCCCTGGCAGTGAGGAAAGGGCGGGATAGTATGAGAAGTGAAAACATATTGCAGATTCTTATGGAGAGCAAGTATACGGTAGCCATGTGCGGGATACAGATGCTTTTTGAGAATGGGTATCCAGGGTTGAGAGATGGGGATGTGTCGTATGACATAGAACAGAAATATGGCTACTCTGCGGAAGAAATCTTGAGCAGTACTTTTTATGCGACAAGAAAAGAATTGTTTTTTGATTTCTACAAAAAGGAGATGCTGGAACCCACAAAAATTCCGCCGGGAAAGGGATTTATAAATTTACAGAAGCTGGAGGAGTATGGACTGGTACAGGCAGAGATAACGAGAAGGCTGTTTGGCCTTTTGGACCGTGCAGGATGCAAACATGCCATCAATATGCACGGCTCTGTATATGAGAATTTTTGCACCCATTGCGGTAAAGAATATTCTATGGAATATATAATGGAAGCAGAGGGGATCCCTCTGTGCCAGGAGTGCAAGAACCCAGTCCGCCCTAAAATATGCCTGTTTGGAGAGATGGTGAACAATGGCATTGTCACCAAGGCGGCGGAAGAGATACAGAAAGCAGATGTGCTGTTGGTTCTGGGGACTGGGCTGCACGCCGCCCTCTGCCATCAGCTGATTCAGTATTATACAGGAGATAAGCTGATTTTGGTCACCAATGAGGAGCACTTTTCCGATAAGCTGGCAAATGTGCTTATATACAGCAGGGTAGATGACGCCTTGGAAAAGATTGTAAAGGCCTACCAGAAGAAAATCAAAGAGAAACAAAAAATGGAGAAGATTGGACATGAGTAAAGTAAGAACAAGATTTGCACCAAGTCCCACTGGAAGGATGCATGTGGGGAACTTAAGGACAGCGCTGTATGCGTATTTGATTGCCAAACATGAGGGCGGTGATTTTATCCTGCGCGTGGAGGACACAGACCAGGAGAGGTTTGTGGAGGGAGCCCTGGATATTATTTACAGAACCCTTGAGAAAACTGGCCTGGTACACGATGAGGGGCCGGATAGGGACGGGGGATATGGGCCCTATGTACAGAGTGAGCGGAATGCCTCTGGGGTGTACTTAAAGTATGCCAGGCAGCTGGTAGAGCAGGGAGATGCTTATTACTGCTTTTGCGGCAAAGAGAGGCTGGAATCCTTGAAAACCTCTGTCTCAGAAGAAAACGGCACGGATATCGTTGTCTATGACAAACACTGCCTGGGACTCTCGAAGGAAGAGGTTGAGGCGAACCTGGCCGCAGGCAAACCTTGGGTGATCCGCCTGAATGTCCCAAACGAGGGGACTACAACGTTCCATGATGAGATATATGGAGATATTACAGTTCCCAATGAAGAGCTGGATGATATGATCCTTATTAAATCCGACGGTTTCCCCACGTATAATTTTGCCAATGTGGTGGATGACCACCTTATGGAGATTACCCATGTAGTCAGAGGGAATGAGTATCTGTCCTCTGCGCCTAAATATAACCGGCTATATGAGGCTTTCGGCTGGGATATTCCTATCTATGTACACTGCCCGCTGATTACAGATGAAAACCATAAGAAGCTCAGCAAGCGCTGCGGCCATTCGTCATACGAGGATTTAATCGGCCAGGGATTTGTGTCAGAGGCTGTGGTGAATTTCGTGGCATTGCTTGGGTGGAGTCCTGCAGACACACGGGAAATTTTTTCTCTGGAGGAGTTGGTGAAAGCTTTTGACTACCGGCATATGAGTAAATCTCCCGCAGTTTTTGATACAGTGAAGCTTAGGTGGATGAACGGCGAGTACTTAAAAGCTATGGATTTCGGCCGTTTTTATGAGATGGCAGAGCCTTATATCAAAGAGACTATTACCAGAGGATATGATTTAAAGAAAATTGCGGCCCTTGTAAAAACAAGAATCGAGACACTGCCCGATATGCAGGGACAGATAGATTTCTTTGAGGAACTTCCGGACTATGATATCGGGATGTATACACATAAGAAAATGAAAACCAATGCGCAGTCCTCACTGGAAGTGCTGCAGGAGCTGCTTCCCATCCTGGAAAAGCAGGAGGATTACAGCAACGACGCACTGTTTGAGACGCTCAAAGCTTATGCAGAAGAGAAAGGCTGTAAGAACGGTTACGTCATGTGGCCTGTCCGGACAGCAGTCTCAGGCAAGCAGAATACGCCGGGAGGCGCCACAGAGCTCATGGAGATCCTTGGCAGGCAGGAGTCTGTAAGGAGAATTCAGGCGGCCATTGAGAAATTAGGCAGATAGAAAGAGGTATGTATGAGTTTCAGTAAAGCTCAGACAGAAGCAGTCACACATAAGGACGGTCCATGTCTAGTCCTGGCGGGGCCCGGTTCCGGGAAGACCCTGACAATCGTAAATAGAATTAAATATTTGATTGAAGATGTAAAGGTAAGGCCAGAAGAAATTCTGGTCATTACTTTTACAAAGTATGCCGCCTCCGAGATGAAGGCCCGCCTTTTTAAGCTAATGGGAAGTACCCATATACCTGTTACATCAGGTACTTTCCACGGCATTTACTATGGGATATTAAAATGGGCATATCATCTTGGACCGGGTAATATTTTATCTGAGGAGGAAAAGTATCAGCTTATTAGGCAGGCTGTGGGCAGGCAGGAGCTGGAAATCTTTGATGAGGAGGACTTCCTGGCAGAGATTGCCGCCCAGATCGGGATCATAAAAAACAGCCGGCTAGATCTGGAGACATATGAGGCGGCTGTATGCAGCGCGGAAGACTTCCGGGATATTTACAGGGAATATGAGTCATTAAGGAAAAAAGAAAAAAAGATTGACTTTGATGATATGCTTGTGCTTTGCTGCGAACTGTTTACATCCAGGCCGGATATTTTGAAGCAGTGGCAGGCAAAATTTAAGTATATTCTGGTTGATGAATTTCAGGATATCAACAGAGTCCAGTATGATGTGATCCGTATGCTGGCGGCTCCGGAAAATAATCTGTTTGCCGTGGGGGATGACGACCAGTCTATCTATAGTTTCAGAGGCGCAGATGCAAAGCTGATGTTTCAGTTTAAGGAGGATTACCCCAAGGCCAGGCAGATTCTGCTGGATATTAATTTCAGATCCTCCTCAAATATTGTGGAGAATGCCCTGAAGGTAATCGGGCATAACGAATTGAGGTTTCACAAGCAGATCCGCCCGGACAGGCCCAGGGGATTAAGCCTGCATGTTCAGGAGGTATATGGCCCCAATGAGGAGGCGGATTATGTGTTGGAAGAAATAAAAGCCAGGATCCAGGCTGGAGAAAGACCCCGGGATATTGCAATTCTTTACCGCGTCCATACAGATGCCAGGCCTCTTGTTGAAAGGCTCGTGGAAAGCAGGGTACCCTTCCATATGAAGGAGCACATGCCCAATATTTATCAGCATTTTATTGCAAAGGACATATGCGCATATTTCAGGCTGGCCCTGGGAGGGCGCTTAAGGCGGGATTTTCTCCAGGTGATGAACAGGCCCAAACGCTATATTTCCAGGGAGAGCCTTATGGAGAGAGAGGTTACTTTTGAGGATCTAAGAAAATTCTACTGCGATAAGGATTGGATGCAGGACAGGATAGACCAATTGGAGTGGGACTTAAAAATGATCAAAAAAATGGCCCCTTATGCGGCAATCCAGTATATCAGGCGTAAAGTTGGCTATGATGAATTTTTGAGGGAATATGCGGCGGGCAGAAATATGCAGGCAGACGATTTATTTGATATTATGGCAGAGCTGATGGAGGCATCCAAGCCTTATACGGCCCTGGAGGAATGGTTTGCCCATATAGAAGAATATACAGAGGCACTTAAGCAGAGGCAAAGCAGAAGGGATACAGAGGGGGACGGCGTACGTCTTATGACCATGCACGCAGCGAAAGGACTGGAGTTTAATTCTGTCTTTATCATTGAGGCAAATGAGGGGCAGATCCCGTTTAAAAAAGCGCTGAGGGAACAGAAAGTACAGGAGGAGCGCAGGCTGTTCTATGTGGCCATGACAAGGGCGAAGGAGCTGCTCAAAATCGTATATGTGAAAACAAAAAACGGAAAGGAAATCTCTCCCTCCCGCTTTGTAGGCGAACTATTAGAAACGATATAAGTTTAGTTATCTTCCAGGGCCCCATCCAGGTCCAACTCCTCATATTCCTGGGAATCCAGCCATTCGTCAAATTTATCTGCCGCCCGCTCATACTCGTCGTCATCCTCTATGTTTTCCAGTACAGGCTCCTCATCCTCAGAGCTGCCAAAGAAACGGTAGAGGAATACTTGTCCATCCTCGTTATTGCCGTCCTCGTCAAGGGGAAGGAGGGCAATATATTCCTGGCCTTCCGTCTCAAGAATTGTCAGGACAGCGCATTCTAACTCCTCGTCATTGTCGAGCGTCAGTGTAACGGTAAGTTCTTCGTTTTCGTTCATATATGGTCTCCTTTATTATTGATATTTCAACTCTAACAAAAAGACAGGGAAAAAGCAAGGGAAAACATCTCCTGGTTTCTATTGACATTGGGGGGAAAAAGGCTAGAATGGAAGAAGCAGGACTTGTAGATTATGAGGATTACAGGAGGATATTTGATGAAAAAAAGGATTTTGGCAGTACTTACAGTGTGTATGGCACTATGCCTGCTGGCAGCCGGCTGTAAGAAAAATGTAGGTACGCCTGAGGATAATGCCGTCCAGGATACAGAAGGCCAGGAGGATAAGGAACCAGAAGAAGAGAGGCAGTATGTATTTGGATACAGTTGCATTGATATGGAAAACCCCTATTTTGACGTACTTAAGCTGTCCATAGAGACGGCCCTTGACGAGCAGGGGTACCGGCTGATTACAAAAGACCCGGGGTCAGATGTCAATGTGCAGATTGAACAGATTCAGGAACTGATTGACCAGCAAGTAGATGCTGTCTTTATCTGCCCCGTGGACTGGGAGAAGATAACTCCGGCCCTGGAGGCCCTTGACGAGGCGGGCATACCTGTCATCAATGTGGATACCCAGGTGAAGGAGATGGGATACGTGGATGCCTATGTGGGTTCTGACAATAAAAACGCCGGTTATCTGTGTGGGGAGGATTTGGTCAGCCAGCGGCCCGAGGGAGGGAGGATCGTGATCCTGGAGTGCCCTTCCATGAATTCTGTCAACGAGCGTATTACAGGTTTTGAGGAGGCCATTGCCAATGCTGGGTTTGAGGTACTGGCGCGGGCGGATGTACAGGGAAGAAAGGACACGGCCCAAAGTGAAATGAAGAAGCTTCTGGAGGAGTATCCACAGATTGATGCAGTGATGTGTGGGAATGACCAGACGGCCCTGGGAGCTTTGGATGCCATAAAGGAAGCCGGGAGAGATGGGATCCTTGTTTATAGTGTGGACGGCTCCCCGGGGATGAAAAGCGAGCTGGCAAAGCCAGGCACTTCCGCAGCAGGCACCAGCGCACAGTCCCCCATTCATATAGGGCGGACTGCGGCAGAGATAGGGTTAGCTATTGTCGGGGGTGAAAAGTATGAAAAGGAAACCTACGAGGAAACTATATTTATTAACCGGGAAAATGTAGAGCTGTATGGAACTGACGGCTGGGAATAGCAAAAGGAGAGAAAAGCGTATGAGAAAAGTACAGGGCAGTCCGCAGCCTTTGGGTGTGACAGTTGGAAGTGGCAGAGTGAATTTTGCAGTAGATGTTCCAGAAGGAAAGTCATGTGAGCTGCTTGTGTACAGGGCAGGAAGTACGGCCGTAGAATATAGCTGGCCTATGGACAATACATTAGGGGAGGTGCATTACCTGGCGCTGGAAGGGTTAGATGCGCAGGAGTATGAGTATAACTACAGCATCAATGGGAAGGTGTGCCTGGATCCCTATGTGAGAGAAATCAGGGGCCGCCGGGAGTTTGGGAAGAAAGAGCCCCCAGAAGAACATACTGTCAGGGGGCGGATCGGCTTAGGGCCTTTTGACTGGGGAGAGGATGCAAGGCCTCATATTCCCCTCAGTGATGTAGTTGCATACAGCCTCCATGTAAGAGGTTTTACAAAACATCCGTCCTCACGGGTAAAGCATAAAGGCACCTTTGCCGGGATAGTAGAAAAAATACCTTATATGAAAGAGCTGGGGATCAACCAGATTCAGTGTATGCCGGTATATGAGTTCAGGGAGTATGTAGGGGGGAAGCAGAATTACTGGGGTTATGGAAAAGGTTTTTATTTTGCCCCGAAAGCTGCATACGCTGCCTCCCTGGAAGTGTGCAGAGAGTTCAAGGAGATGGTAAAGGCCTGCCACGGCGCCGGCATCGAGGTGGTGCTGGAAATGCCTTTTGAGGAGGGAATCCTGCTGCAGACTGCTGTAGAGTGCCTACGGTATTATATGTTGGAATACCATATTGACGGATTTGTCGTCAATCCATATAATGTGGCGTGGGACTGTTTAATTAAGGACCCTTTTCTGAAGGGCGTTAAGATTTTTAAAAAGGAGGACTGGTTCCAGAATGTCATGCGCCGGTTTCTGAAAGGGGACGAGGGCATGGTAAGAGAGGCCATGTACGCACTGAGGCGCAATACAAAAGAAGACGGCTGCTGTAACTATATCACTGCCCATACAGGCTTTACCTTGTATGACCTTGTATCTTATGATGGGAAACACAATGAAGATAACGGCGAGAATAACCAGGACGGCCCTGATTATAATTATAGCTGGAACTGCGGTGTGGAGGGGCCCAGCAGGAAAAAGCAGGTAGAGCTTCTGCGCAGAAATCAGATATGCAATGCATTTTTCCTGCTGCTGAGCGCCCAGGGGACACCCTGCCTGCTGGCAGGGGATGAGTTTGAGAATACCCAGAAGGGGAACAATAATGTCTACTGCCAGGACAATGAACTATCCTGGCTGAATTGGAATAAACTGAAGAATAACGATACATTGTTCCAGTATGTAAAGGAACTGATCGCACTGCGGAAGTCCCACGCGGCGCTCCATCGGCCAGAACCGCTCTCAGGGACTGATCAGGGGGCCTATGGGCTGCCGGATGTCTCCTACCATGGCGAGAGTGCGTGGCAGCCTGCAGAGGGGGTAGCCAGCCGCCAGCTTGGGGTTATGTACTGCGGCGGCCATGGGGGGGATACAGACTGCTTTGTGGCTTATAATATGCACTGGATCGAGCATTCCTTCGCCCTGCCTTCTCCGGGCAAGAAAAAGAAGTGGTATCTGGCGGCAGATACACAGGGGGTGGCGGCCAAAGAGGCACAGGCCCTGAAAAATCAGAAGTCCATTGAGCTCAAGCCTAGAAGCATTGTATTTCTGGTTGGAAAGTAAAAACTGGAAGGAAAGGATGCTTTATTATGAAAGCAATACTTCATTTTTGCACAATTACAAGACATAAAATACTGGTGATGGAGGAGTGCTTTAAAGTGGGCCTTTACAGACAAGGACTCCTGCATGACTTGTCCAAATACAGTTGGACAGAATTTAAAGTAGGCTGTAAGTACTACCAGGGAAACCGAAGTCCCAACAATGCAGAGCGGGAAGATACAGGATGCTCCAGGGCATGGCTGCACCATAAGGGGCGCAACAAGCACCACTATGAATATTGGATAGATTACGGAATCGGGGCAGACAGAGGGATGACCGGCATGAAAATGCCGGTACGCTATGTGGTGGAAATGTTTTTGGACCGCATAGCAGCCAGCAAAATCTATAAAGGAGAGTCATATTCTGATTCAGACCCTCTGGCATATTTTCAGGAAGGGAAGGGCGAATACATGATGCATCCGGAGACAGAAGCGCTCCTGGAAAAACTTCTCCGTATGCTGGCTGACAAGGGAGAGGATGTAACATTTGCATATATCAGATACAAAATCTTGAAAAGCCGAAGGGCTAGGAAGAGGACCGGCCAAAGGAAGCCTGTGCGCCATGGCCTAATACCCCGGTGCAGGCATCGCTTTTAGGCTTATGTCCCTGCCTGCATCGGGGTCTGTGACTTTAACCGGGATAATACATCTGGCTGTCCTGGATATCTGTGAGGACATCGGCCAGGTATTTTCCTGCCAAGTATTTGGCCATGGGAAGGTTCATATCCAGATAATTCCCACAGTCCCTGGCCGATGCTCCGGGTATGGGCCCTTCAAAAGAAGCCATGAAAGAGTACATTTCCTTCATAAGTCCTACGATATCAGAAGACTGGTAGTCCCCTGCAAGAAGGAGATAAAAACCGGTGCGGCATCCCATGGGGCCAAAATAAACGACTTTATCTTTATATTCCTCGTGATTTCTTAAAAATGTAGCCCCGAGATGCTCCAATGTGTGTACCTCGGCAGTATTCATGACAGGTTCCTCGTTGGGGTTAGTCATACGGATGTCAAAGGTCGTGACAGGACTGTTGTTGACATAATCTTTTCTGGATACATATAGACCTGGTACCAGTTTTATGTGGTCTATTGTAAAACTTGCAATCTTTTCCATATGTGTGCCTCCTTATGTGATTTAGGGTAAATATATTAGGTAATCTCCCACATAATTATACCGTCGCAGAGGAAATAAGACAAGTATGAAAAGTTGACTCTGGAACCAGGAATGTTTATACTGAAAAAAGACGGAATATGGAGAAAATGTAGAAAAACCAGGAGGTTGTTTATGAAGCTATATCTTGTTCGCCACGGTGAGACACAGTGGAATAAAATGAGGCGGGTACAGGGACGGTCAGACGTCCCTTTAAATGAATATGGAGAATATCTGGCCCGGTGCACGGCTGAAGGGCTTAGGGATGTGGAGTTTGACTTGGCCTATACAAGTCCGCTTATAAGGGCAAGGCAGACTGCGGAAATTATATTGGAGGGGAGGGACGTGCCTCTGATAGATGAGCCGCGGATACAGGAAATCAGCTTCGGAGTCAGGGAGGGCATGTGCTTCCAGGGAATGGACAGAGATCCTGAAAGTGAAGAATTTTCACGGTTTTTTACCGATACAGCCAATTATAAAGTGCCTAAAGAAGGTGAATCTATCCAGCATCTTCTTGAGAGGGTGGAAGCATTTTTAAAAGAATTATATGCAAAGGAAGAACTGCAGGGGCGGACCATCCTTCTATCTACCCATGGGGCGGCATTGACGGCCATGCTCAACTGTATGAAAGGAAACAGGGCCATCGGTGATTTCTGGGGAAAGGGCGTGCCGGCTAACTGTGCTGTGGCAGAGGTGGAGGTAAACAAAGGGGTGCCTTCCATCCTTTTTGAGGGAAGAATATTTTATTCCAGAGAAAATGCATACACTTGCATGGGTAAAAAAGAGTAGCTGTTTTACTATACATTTATTCCCGCGGGCAACAGGCCAGGCGGCCATGTTTACAGGCCCAGCTGGCGGCTGCCCCCAGGGCCTAGTACCCCGATACTCGGATCGGGGTATTTGTCTGCTCCCAGGCCAGGGCCTGAAAGCAGCGGCCCTTTTAGTCCCTGGAAGCTGCCGCGTGGGTTCCCTCAGCCTGCCGGAGGTAGAGCGCCAGAATTTCCTCCTGGGTCATTTTAGGCAGCGCTTCATAGAATTCAATATCATTGTCTGTATGCAGGCTGATATATTTTAATATTTCAAATATTCTGTTTTGCATAAGTACCCCCTTTTATAAATCTATCCCAGAAAAATCCGACGCCCTTGGGGGATCGGGTTTTGTTCCTCACAGTATGTTTCTTGAATATAATGTTACCGCACAATATAAGAAAAATATATGCAAATATCGTCTGATTTGTGGTAAAATAACGCCAGAAAGAAAGGGGGGATATCTGTGATTCCTGAGGAGTTGATTATCACAGCCAGCAAACGGGAAGAAATATTTGAGATGAAGCCGGAATATCCATATATAATCAGGCAGGTACATTCACCCATAGGCAAAAGCACCATCGCCCCATGGCACTGGCATGAAGAGCTGGAATTTGTCTATGTCAGAGAAGGGGCCGTCATTTATAATACGCCCCAGAACAGCGCCAGGCTTGAGGCGGGAAATGGAATTTTTGTAAAAAGCAACGTCCTGCATCAGGTGCTTTCCCCAGAACCCGCATCTAATGTACAGTATGAGGTACATATGTTCAGGCGGAACTACCTGGCAGAGGAGAATAGCCTGCTGGATAAAAAATATATAAGTCCCTTTTTGAAGGGGAGTTCTGTATCTGTTGTCTGCCTGAGAAAATCAATCCCTGACCATAAGGAGATCCTGGAAAGGCTTCTTAGCCTGTCAGCACTGGATGCGGGGAAATCATTTGGGTATGAATGGAAATCAAGAAATTTGATGGCTGAAGTCTGGATGCATGTGATCAGCCTGCAGCACGTATCCCCTGATGGAAAAGAAGGGTTGTCAGGCCAGAGGGAGCGCCGGCTAAAGGAAATGCTTTTATACATCCAGGAGTATTACATGGAGAGGCTCTCCTTAAAAAATATCTCTGGTGCCGCTAATATCAGCGAGAGAGAATGTCTCCGCTGCTTTCAGGACATCCTTCATACGACACCGTTTATGTACTTACAAGAATACAGAATACAGGCTGCCTGCAACATGCTGAGAAATTCATCAGATAAAATTGTGGATATAGCAGTAAAATGTGGTTTTAGTTCAGGCAGCTATTTCGGAAAGACTTTCCGCAGGCAGATGAACTGTACCCCCTACGAATATAGGACTGCTGCAAGATAAATGTTTCGGAAAAACAAAATGCCAGGCTGGGGCGAATCGCCGGACTCACCCCAATCTGGCATATATCTGCTGCAAGAAAAGTATTTTGCAGCAGTCTCTTTCTAGCATATACCGAATATACCGCCGGCCGGGACAGCCTAAATGGACGCCCTAGTCGTCTTCCTCAGTGGCGACGGCATAGGTCTGGCGTTTTCTGGCCATCTCATCACTTTCCAAGTATTCATCGTAGGTGGTGACTTTATCAATGAGCCTTCCTCCTGGAACGATCTCCATAATCCGGTTGGCCGTAGTCTGTACAATCTGATGGTCACGGGAGGTAAATAAAAGTACCCCTGGGAATTTAATCATCCCATTATTCAGCGCTGTAATGGACTCCATGTCCAGATGGTTGGTAGGTTCATCTAGGAGAAGTACATTGGCGCCTGAAATCATCATCTTAGACAGCAGGCAGCGGACCTTCTCGCCGCCGGAGAGTACTTTCAGGCGTTTTACGCCATCCTCCCCGGCAAAAAGCATTCTGCCGAGGAATCCCCGCACATAGGTGACGTCTTTATTTTCAGAATACTGGGTCAGCCATTCAGTGATGGTATAGTCATTGTCAAATTCACTGCCGAAATCCCTGGGAAAATACGCCTGGGAAGTAGTGATTCCCCATTTATAAGTCCCTTCATCCGGCTCCATTTCCCCAATCAATATTTTGAAGAGTGTAGTTTTTGCAAGCTCATTCCCTCCCACGAAAGCTACCTTGTCGTCATGCCCCAGGGTAAAGCTGATACGATCCAGCACTTTTTCGCCATCAATGGTTTTGGAAAGTCCTTCTACGGTAAGGACCTCATTGCCGATCTCTCTGTTGGGCCTGAAATCTATATAAGGATACTTCCTGCTGGAAGGCTTGATTTCGTCCAACTGGATTTTCTCAAGTGCTCTTTTGCGGGAGGTTGCCTGTTTAGATTTGGAGGCATTGGCGCTGAACCTGGAAATAAACTCCTGGAGCTCCTTGATTTTTTCCTCTTTCTTTTTGTTGGCCTCTTTCATCTGGCGTATGAGCAGCTGGCTGGACTCATACCAGAAGTCATAGTTCCCGGCATAAAGCTGGATCTTGCTGTAATCAATGTCTGCTATCTGGGTGCAGACTTTGTTCAGAAAATAGCGGTCATGGGATACTACAATGACTATATTTTCAAAATTAATCAAAAATTCTTCCAGCCAGGCAATTGCATCCAGGTCCAGATGGTTGGTAGGCTCGTCGAGAAGCAATATATCTGGGTTGCCGAAAAGTGCCTGTGCCAGCAGTACCTTGACCTTCTCGGCCCCTGTCAGGTCTTTTAAGTACTTGGAATGCAGTTCTGTTTCAATGCCCAGTCCGTTTAAAAGAGTGGCTGCGTCTGATTCAGCCTCCCAGCCGTCCATAGTGGCAAACTCTGCCTCCAGCTCGCTGGCCTTGATGCCGTCCTCGTCGGTGAAGTCCTCTTTTGCATAGATTTCTTCCTTTTCTTTCATTATTTCATAGAGACGGGCATTTCCCATGATGACAGTATCAAGCACAATATATTCATCATATTTAGAATGATCCTGCTGCAGGAAAGAAAGGCGCTCTCCTGGGGTGATGGCTATTTCTCCTTTCGTAGGCTCAAGCTGGCCGGACAGAATCTTAAGGAAGGTAGATTTTCCTGCACCGTTTGCGCCGATCAGGCCGTAGCAGCCGCCCTCCGTGAACTTGATATTTACATCTTCAAACAACGCTTTTTTACCGACCCGCAATGTTACATTATTTGCACTGATCATGCTCATTATCTCCTTTATTTCGTCATGTTTCTTTGGCTTCCGTTAAGCTGCCTGCCTCTCCTTTAGATGGACTGCTGGGCAGAGGCCCTCCGGGGATTTTGTTTCCGACACCTATCTTAACACGGGAGGCATCAAAATAGCAAGGCCTCCGGGGGGATTCAAATACACTATGGCAGGAACCTTTTTCGGGGATTTCGTAAAATTTTAGAAAGTTGCTGTTTTCGAATGGGAAAAATCGTTATATAATGAGAAAGGAAAGAGAGGATAGATTATGCAGAAAGGAACTTTAGTTTTAGAAGGCGGGGCCACCCGCGGAGTCTTTACATCAGGCGTACTGGATTACCTGATGGAGCAGGATATGTATATGTCGCATGTGATCGGGGTCTCTGCAGGGGCGTGCAATGCAGTGGATTATGTTTCCAGGCAGCCTGGGAGGACAAAAGACTGTATGATACCTACGGATAAAAGCGGGAACTATTATTATGGCATCAGAAAGTTTGTAAAAGAGAGAAGCCTGATGAACATGGACTTGATTTTCGATATATTTCCGAATCAGATTTATCCTTTTGACTATGATACCTATTTCGGATCCCAGATAGAGTGTGAGCTGGTTGTGACGAATTGCCTCACAGGACGGGCGGAGTATTTAAAGGAGAGGAGCCAGAAGGAACGCCTGATGAAGATATGCAGGGCGTCCTCCAGTATGCCTTTGGTGACGCCCATAGTCAATATTGGGGATGTGCCCTACCTGGATGGAGGCCTTGCGGACAGTGTGCCTCTTAAACATGCACTGGAGCTGGGAAATGAAAAGATAGTGGTGATCCTGACCAGGAATATGGGGTACCGCAAGAAAAGGGTTTCCAGGGGAATGGCTGAGGTATACCGCAAGACGTACCGCTCCTACCCCAAGCTGGTAAAGGCCATCCTGACAAGGAGCTTTTATTACAACCGTACAATGAACGTTTTAGAGAAGCTAGAAAGGGAAGGAAAAATTTTTGTCCTCCGCCCTATGGTCAAGCCTGTGGCAAGGCTGGAGAGGAATAAAGATACATTGACAGCTTTTTATGCTCATGGATACCAGCTCATGGAGCGGGAATACACCAGGCTTAAGGAATATCTGGAAGAGTAGGCGGAGCTTACAGGGATTTTACCCATTTTTAACATAGAGAGGATAGAGAGAGTCCTCTGTTCTATGCTAAAGTAATCTGGGAGTGTCCGCCTGCCAGGCTGGACTGGTTTGAATTTTTCAGCCATAAGGAGGATATCCCCGGAGTAAACCTGGCCGGGACGCGGGCAGTCCGCGTATCCCAGGCATCTATGTATGTAAGCTGAAATGCCAGGCGTACTCTGGAACTTTAGGATAAAGAACAGGGAAAGAAAGAGGAAGTTTATATGGGAAAGAAGGTTGTAGAGTATACACAAAACAGGGAGCTGTCCTGGCTCCGGTTTAATCAGAGAGTGCTGGAGGAGGCAAAGGATGAGAGCGTGCCCCTCCTGGAGAGGATGAAATTTGTCGCTATTTTCACGAGTAACCTGGATGAGTTTTTTATGATACGGGTGGGCAGCCTGTATGATATGGCTTCTGTTAATAATAAAACGGTGGACCGTAAATCTGGCATGACTCCCCGGGAACAGCTGGACGCCATCTATGCAGCAGTGGCCCCCCTTTATAAAGAGAGGGATAAGACATACGGCGAGATTAAGAAGCAGCTCCATCCGTATGGTGTGTGTGGGCTGGACTTTAAAGAACTGGAGCAGCAGGAGAGGAAGTTTGTGAAGAAGTATTTCAAAGAGCAGATCCTTCCCGTGCTGTCCCCCCAGATTGTAGACGCAAACCACCCCTTCCCCCACTTGCTGAATAAAGAGGTGTATGTAGTGGCGGATTTGAAGCTGGACAACAGGTGTATGATGGGAATTGTACCGGTACCCCAGTTCATATCGGATATCCTGTACCTGCCAGGACATGACATCCGCTATATACGGATAGAGAAGGTGATTATGGAGTACTTGGATATTGTGTTCGAGCAGTACCAGGTATCTGACAGGAATTATATCTGTGTAACCCGCAATGCAGATGTCTCCCCCGATGATGAGGCCTATGCAGACAGCAGCGAGGATTTCCGCTATATTATGCAGAAAACACTCCACAAACGCAGGCGTATGGCTGTAGTCAGGCTGGAGGCGGCAAGCGCACTCAGCCGGGAGATGGAGAAATATTTCTGTGAGAAGTTCAATATCACCCCATCCTGTATTTTCCGGACGAAAATTCCGATGAAGCTGGATTTTATGTTCGCCATTGCGGATAAAGTGCCTGCTTCTATGAAACGTTCTCTGATCGATGAACCTTTTACGCCCCAGCCGTCTCCCATGCTCGCAGAGGGCAGCGTGATGGCCCAGGTGAAGAAAAAGGACGTGGTTCTGTCTTATCCATATGAGAGTATGGAACCCTTCCTGCAGCTGATAAAGGAGGCGGCGTCAGATCCCAATGTGATGACCATTAAAATTACAATATACAGGCTTGCAAAAAAGACAAGGCTGGTGGAGTATCTGTGTGCAGCAGCCGAGAATGGCAAAGAAGTCACAGTGCTCATTGAGTTAAGGGCCAGGTTTGACGAACAGAATAATATCGATTGGTCAGAGCGTATGGAGGAGGCCGGATGCCGGGTGATTTACGGCTTTGAGGGATATAAAGTGCATTCCAAGATTTGCCTGATTACATATAAGAGTAAAAATGAAATCCGCTATATTACCCAGATTGGCACAGGGAATTATAATGAGAAAACAGCAAAGCTCTATACAGACTATTCCCTGATGACAGCAGATCAGGCCATTGGGGAAGATGCGGCCGTATTCTTTAAGAATATGTCCATAGGGAACTTGGACGGTGCATACAAGCATCTCATTGTCTCCCCTTCCAGCCTGAAGCCAAAAGTGCTGATGCTGATGGATGAGGAGATTAAAAAGGGCAGCAGCGGCAGGGTGATCATGAAGATGAATTCTGTTACAGATATGGATTTTATCCAGAAAGTGGCGGAAGCCTCCAAAGCAGGCGTGCGCATTGACTTGATTGTGCGGGGAATCTGCTGTATCCTGCCAGGCATTGCGGGGGAAACAGAGAATTTGACAGTGACCAGTATTGTGGGCCGATACCTGGAGCATCCGAGAGTGTTTGTATTTGGGAGCGGGGCAGACCAGAAGGTCTATATTGGATCTGCGGATATGATGACCAGAAATACAGAAAAGCGGGTTGAAGTGGCATGTCCCATTTATGACGAGGCCATTAAAAAAAGGCTTGTACGCAACCTCCAAATTATGCTGGCTGATAATGTGAAAGCCAGGGTGATGCAGAGCGATGGGGTCTATGTGAAAAAGGAGAAGAAGGACGGCAGGGCCATAAATTCCCAGCTTGTGTTTATGAAAGAGGCGCTTCACGCCAAACGTCCGGAGAGAGTGCCTGAGAAAATTTCCCTGCTTGACAGGGTAAGGAAGCTGTTTAAATAAAGGAGGTCCTTTTGCTTCCGAGGGCTGCAGGAAATGTTGGCGGGGGAGGCAAATAGGCAGCCAGATAAAGAGGGAGGAGAGAATAAAGTGGAAAAAAAAGAGTTTGGCAGAATAAAGGATGGCAGTATGGCATATCTGTATACCCTGAGAAATAAAAATGGAATGTGTGCAGCAGTGACTGACTTTGGAGCAGCACTGGTGTCTCTTTGGGTGCCAAATGAAAAGGGAGAGAAAATCGATGTGGTGCTGGGGTATGACGATGCAGCGGGATACGAGGCGGGAGAAGCGGCCCTCGGAGCCTGCGTAGGCAGAAACGCAAACCGCATAGGCGGCGCAGTTTTTGAACTAAACGGCATTACATACAAGCTGGAGGATAATGACAATGGCAATAACCTGCACAGCGGCAGCCAGTATTACCACAAGCGGATCTGGACAGTAGAAGAAGTAAAAGACGACAGGATCGTATTTCTGCTGAGAAGTCCTGATAATGACCAGGGGTATCCGGGCAGCCTTGCCATGCGGGCATCCTATATGCTGGGCGAAGAAAACACACTGCGCCTGACCTATGAGGCAGTTCCAGACAAGGATACAATTATTAATATGACCAACCACAGCTATTTCAACCTGAATGGACATGGAAGCGGCAGCATTGTGAACCATTTTATGAAAATTGATGCTGATTATTATACGAAAGCTGATGCTAAATCCATACCTACAGGAGAGATTGCAGAGGTGGAGGGCACGCCTATGGATTTCAGGGATGGGCAGCAGATAAGAGAGGGAATCGACGCGGATTATGAGGCTATAAAATTTGGCGGAGGCTATGACCACAACTGGGTATTGAAAAATAATGGAAAATTTGCTAAAGTAGCGGAGGCTGCAGGGGATAAGAGCGGCATCCGTATGGAAGTATGGACGGATATGCCGGGGATGCAAGTGTACACGGCTAATTTTCTGGATCATGAGCCAGGCAAAGGCGGCTTGCATTATCAGAGGCGTTGGGCCGTATGCTTTGAGACACAATATTTTCCAGACGCCATCCACCACGAGCATTTTCCGGGGCCGGTCTGCAGGGCAGGAAAGACTTACAAAACCGCCACGGAATACCGGTTTAGCTTATAAAGGCAGCACATGAAGATAAAGAGAGGGCAGGCAGCATAGTATTATATGGGAAAATCGGTTTACATAGCAGAAAAGCCAAGCGTAGCCCAAGAGTTTGCAAAGGCTTTAAAATTAAATACAAAACGCAGGGACGGCTATCTAGAGGCTGGGGATGCGATTGTAACATGGTGTGTGGGCCATCTTGTTACAATGAGTTATCCTGAGGAATATGACCCGGCCCTTAAGCGCTGGAACTTAAATACCCTCCCTTTTATTCCAGAAGATTTTAAATATGAGGTCATCCCTGCGGTGGCAAAACAGTTTGGGACGGTAAGTTCTATTTTGACACGGGAGGATGTGGAGACAATTTATGTGTGCACAGACTCTGGGCGCGAGGGAGAATATATTTACCGGCTTGTAGAGCAGGAGGCCCATGTGCAGGGGAAAAAAAGAAAAAGAGTCTGGATAGATTCTCAGACTGAGGAGGAGATACTGCGCGGCATCAGGGAGGCGAAGGACTTGTCAGAATATGATAATCTGAGCGCTTCCGCCTATCTAAGGGCAAAGGAGGACTATTTAATGGGGATTAATTTTTCCCGCCTTTTGACCCTTAAATATGGGAATAGTATTTCCAATTACCTGCGTACCAAATATACGGTAATCTCCGTAGGACGGGTCATGACTTGTGTCCTTGGTATGGTAGTGCGCAGAGAAAGAGAAATCCGGGAGTTTGTCAAAACACCATTTTACAGGGCACTGGGGACCATGGGGGCATCTGGGAAGGATTTTGAGGGGGAATGGCGGGCAGTAAAGGGATCGCGGTATTTTGAATCCTTTGATTTGTATAAGGAGAATGGGTTCAAGAAGCGGGAAAAGGCTGAGGAGCTGATAGAATACCTAAAGGATCCAGAGCCTGTGACATGCCAGATCCTATCCGTTGAAAAGAAAAAGGAGAAGAAAAACCCGCCTCTGCTCTATAACCTGGCTGAGCTGCAGAACGACTGTTCCAGGCGTTTTAAAATCAGTCCGGATGAGACACTTAGGATTGTCCAGGAGCTGTATGAGAAAAAGCTGGTCACATACCCCAGGACTGACGCAAGAGTGCTGTCCACTGCGGTGGCAAAAGAAATCAGCCGGAATTTAAACGGTTTATCTAAGTATCCAATGGCAGTCCCTTACCTCCAGGACATCCTGTCTTTTAAGAGCCATAAGGGACTGGAAAAAACCAGGTATGTAAATGACAAACAGATTACAGACCACTATGCCATCATACCTACGGGCCAGGGGTTAAATGGACTGGCCTCAGTTTCAGCAACCGCATCTGGAGTATATGACTGTATTGTGCGGCGTTTTCTGAGCATTTTTTATCCTCCCGCTGTTTACCAGAAAATAGCCGTGACAGCTAAGATTAAAGAGGAATGTTTTTTTTCCAGTTTCCGCCTTCTGGTGGAAGAGGGGTATTTAAAGGTAGCGGGCATTCCCCAGCAGAAAAAAAGCGGCGGCTTATCTGTAGGTGAGGAGGCAAAGGAAGAGGGGGAACAAAATCTGGATTCGGATTTATTTCAGGCAATACAGAAATTAAAAAAAGGAGATATTTTACCTGTCAGGGCCCTGGAGATCAAAGAAGGTGAAACATCCCCGCCAAAGAGATACAATTCAGGTTCCATGATCCTGGCCATGGAGAACGCAGGCCAGCTTATTGAGGATGAGGAGCTTAGGGCACAGATTAAGGGGAGCGGTATCGGCACCAGCGCTACCAGGGCGGAGATTTTAAAGAAACTAATCCACATTAAATATCTGTCCCTGAACAAAAAGACACAGATGATCACCCCCACCCTGCAGGGGGAGATGATATATGATGTGGTGGATCACTCTATTAAGCCGCTGCTCAACCCAGAGCTGACAGCGAGCTGGGAGAAGGGCCTGACCTATGTGGCGGAGGGAGATATAACACCAGAAGAATATATGAAAAAGCTGGATCATTTTATTATCAGCCGAACCAATAAAGTAAAAGGACTGGGCAACCAATACCAGCTTAAAGGCTGTTATGACAAGGCGGCCCAATTTTATACAAAGAGTACAAAAAAGAAAAATAAATCAGCCGGCATAAAACAGGAGGAGCATGACAATGAAGGAGATCACGGTAAAGGAGCTTTACACACTTAAGGAGACCATTGCAAAAGATATTTTTGCGGGAGTGACATACCCATGGGAAGTTCTTCCCAAGATTGGCAGCTTTATATTGGAACTGGGCAGGCAGCTTTCTGAGGAAGAATATGAAAAGCGGGGCGAAAATATATGGGTCGCACGCAGCGCAGAGGTGGCCCCCACTGCATATATCAACGGTCCTGCAATTATCGGGAAGGGCGCCCAGGTCAGGCACTGTGCCTTCATCAGGGGGAATGCGATTGTGGGGGAAGGCGCCGTTGTGGGAAATTCCACAGAGCTGAAAAATGTGATCCTTTTTAATAAAGTCCAGGTACCCCACTATAATTATGTTGGTGATTCCATACTTGGCTATAAGTCCCATATGGGGGCAGGGTCCATCACTTCTAATGTAAAATCGGACAAAAAGCTGGTAGTGGTTAAGACTCCGGAAGGAAATATAGAGACTGGGATGAAGAAGTTTGGCGCCATGCTGGGAGATGAAGTAGAGGTGGGATGTGGAAGCGTTTTGAATCCGGGCACGGTGGTGGGGAGCCACAGCAACATCTATCCACTCTCATCAGTAAGAGGATATGTGCCCGGGAAAAGTATTTATAAAAAACAGGGCGAGGTAGCAGAGAAGCAGTAAGAATCTGTGCAGCAGGCATAAAATAACTGGGCAGTTTAGTCCTGCATGAACAGGACGGCATTTTTAACATGGGGTGTAACTTCGGTTTTATGGGGTTACACCATTTTTATGATAATGGGATCTATTTTTAGGGGTGAAAAAAGGTTGTCCGAAGTCTATATCAGTGATATGATACATATACAAATCTAATCATTTACGGAATACATTTATCCTGGCGTTCGCCAAAACAAATCCAGATTTGTAAATTTTATACAGAGGAGTGGTGCCTTTGGGCGTATAGTAAAAATGAAATAAATTGGATCTTGTAAATTTGGCATACCCCATGCCCGGATGGCATTCCCTTCTAGATTTATGTCCAGGCGGGAGGGGCGCGTTAAATTGTTGTTGACATTTGGCGGTAAGTATAATAGTATATCAATAGAAGCGAACAACTGTTCGGAAGATTAAGAAGGAGATTGTAAGGCTATGGCAAACGGAAATGAAGAGAAGAAAAAAGCGCTGGATGCAGCGATTGCAAAATTAGAGAAAGACTTTGGAAAAGGAACTGTGATGAAGCTTGGGGAGTCCGGGGCCCATGTATCCGTGGAGACCGTACCTACAGGATGTTTAAGCCTGGATCTGGCACTAGGGTTGGGCGGCGTGCCGAAGGGCCGCGTCATTGAGGTGTATGGGCCAGAATCCAGTGGTAAGACCACAGTGGCATTACATATGATAGCAGAAGTACAGAAGCGGGGCGGCATTGCAGGGTTTGTGGACGCAGAACATGCATTGGACCCGGTATATGCGAAGAACATAGGGGTAGATATCGACGAACTATATATTTCCCAGCCAGACAGCGGGGACCAGGCTCTTGAGATTGCAGAGACAATGGTGCGCTCAGGCGCCATTGATATTATTGTCATCGACTCCGTAGCGGCCCTTGTGCCGCGGCAGGAGATTGAAGGGGATATGGGGGACAGCCATGTGGGGCTGCAGGCAAGGCTGATGTCCCAGGCTTTGAGAAAGCTGACTCCGGTGATCAGTAAGTCTAACTGTATTGTCATCTTTATTAACCAGCTCAGAGAAAAAGTGGGGGTAATGTTCGGGAATCCGGAGACGACCACGGGAGGCAGGGCATTGAAGTTTTATGCATCCGTCCGCATGGACGTGCGCAGGATTGAGACTTTGAAGCAAAGCGGCGAGATGGTGGGAAACCGTACCCGCATTAAGGTAGTAAAGAATAAGATTGCACCGCCGTTCAAGGAGGCAGAGTTCGACATTATGTTTGGCAAGGGTATCTCAAAAGAAGGAGATATTCTGGACTTGGCAGCAGGCCTTGATATTGTGAAGAAAAGCGGCGCATGGTATGCGTATGAGGGCAACAAGATCGGGCAGGGGCGCGAGAATGCCAAGGCATATCTGATAGAGCATCCTGAACTGACAGAAGAGCTAGACCGCAAGGTACGCGCCCATTATCAGCCGGACGACTCACAAGGTGAGGCGGCAGAGGACTTAAGACTGACCCCCAAGGAAAAGAAAGGGGCAGAACCAAAGGATGCCAAGGCAGGCAAAAAAGCGGAAGAGGAAGCTTGACATGATTGTGACGAAACTGGAAGCTGCGGCAAAGACAAAGTATAAAGTATTTCTTGACCATCAGTTCGCCTTTGTATTATACAAGGGCGAACTTGCCCGTTATGGGATCTGTGAGGGTGCGGAGATAGAGGAGGGGCAGGCGCAGGAGATTCTTTCCACGGTCATCCAAAAGAGGGCCAGGCTCAGGGCCATGCACCTTCTGGAGGCCATGGACCGGACGGAGGAAGGGCTTAGGGAGAAGTTAAGGCAGGGCCTGTATCCTGCCGAGGCAGTGGAGGGAGCAATCGAATACGTCAAGTCTTTCGGATATATTGACGATTATAGATATGCTGTCAATTTTATAGAGGGCAGAAAGAGCTCAAAAAGCAGGCGTGAGATATACGCAAAGTTGTGCGGCAGGGGCGTGCCCTCTGAGACAATTGAGCGTGCCTTCAAAGAGTGCATGGGGGAGGGCCAGGAGGCAGAGGCGATACGGGAAATTGTAAGGAAAAAGAGGATGGATCTGTCAAAGTCGACAGAAGAAGAATTACGGAAATTCATGGGATATTTATCGCGAAAAGGCTTTCATTATGACGATATCCGTCAAGTGATACAAATTCATAATGAGAATGCTTGACATAGTTGTGAAAACAGTATAAAATTTAACTGTTGTATTTAAACATACCCAAAAGGGCATCCCATAATTTATGCCCCGCCGGGCGGTACTGCAGATAAATCTGCATAGGGGGCGTACCCAGATATACGCCTTGTATCCACACCTGCCGGACGGCTTTGCATAAGACCGTGGGATAATGTATAAATGTACAATGAAAATTAAATAAGGAGGTGCTCCTGTGCCGACAATGATAAGTATTGTTATTGCTGTAGCCCTCGCGCTGATAGTTGGCGTTATCACCCGTCTTTTGACGATTTCCAGCCTGAAGAATAATGCAGAGTCCAAGATTGGCAATGCAGAAGCTAAGGCGAGAGAGATAATTGATGATGCTGTAAAGACTGCTGAGACAACGAAGAAGGAAGCTCTTTTAGAGGTGAAGGAAGAGTCTATCCGGACGAAGAATGACCTTGAGAAAGAGACGAAAGAAAGAAGAAATGAGCTGCAGCGCTATGAGAAAAGAGTGCTTGCAAAGGAAGAGGCCGTTGACAAGCGGTCCGAGGCCATTGAACAGCGGGAAGTCAAATTTACAGCTAAGGAAGAGCAGCTAAAGCAGCGCGAAGCGAAAGTAGATGAACTTAGTCAGAAAAGAGTACAGGAACTAGAGAGAATCTCAGGACTTACCTCCGAACAGGCAAAAGAATATCTGTTGAAAACTGTTGAAGATGATGTGAAGCATGACACGGCCAAGATGGTGAGAGAGCTGGAGACACAGGCGAAGGAAGAGGCGGACAAGAAGGCAAAAGAGTATGTCGTCAATGCCATCCAGAGATGTGCAGCGGACCATGTGGCTGAGACTACAATTTCTGTTGTGCAGCTTCCAAGTGATGAGATGAAAGGAAGAATTATCGGCAGGGAGGGGCGCAATATCCGTACCCTCGAAACGCTGACAGGCGTTGAGCTGATTATCGACGATACTCCTGAGGCGGTGGTGTTGTCGGGATTTGACCCCATCAGGAGAGAGGTTGCAAGGATTGCCCTTGAAAGGCTGATTGTGGATGGGCGTATCCATCCTGCAAGAATTGAGGAGATGGTAGAGAAGGCCCAAAAAGAAGTCGATGTGATGATAAGGGAAGAAGGAGAGGCTGCGGCGCTGGAAGTCGGCGTGCCGGGAATCCATCCAGAGCTGATACGTCTGTTGGGACGTATGAGGTTCAGGACAAGCTATGGGCAGAATGCATTGAAGCATTCTATTGAAGTGGCCCAGCTGTCAGGGCTTCTGGCCGGAGAGATCGGCCTGGATGTCAGGATGGCCAAACGTGCAGGGCTTCTGCATGATGTGGGAAAATCTATTGACCATGACGTGGAAGGATCCCATATTCAGATTGGTTCAGATCTCTGCAGAAAGTACAAGGAATCTGCTACTGTCATCAATGCAGTAGAATCCCATCACGGAGACGTGGAGCCTCAGACACTGATAGCATGTGTAGTCCAGGCGGCCGATACTATTTCTGCTGCCAGGCCGGGGGCCAGAAGAGAGACAATTGAAACATATACAAACAGATTAAAACAGTTGGAAGAAATATCAAACCAGTTTAAAGGCGTTGACAAATCTTTTGCTATTCAAGCAGGTAGAGAGATTCGAGTAATGGTAGTTCCGGAACAAGTATCTGATGATGACATGGTACTTATGGCCAGGGAGATTGCAAAACAGATTGAATTTGAGTTGGAATATCCAGGCCAGATTAAGGTGAATGTGATCCGTGAGTCACGGGTTACAGATTATGCAAAATAATTCATTTCAGATCAGAGTGGAAAGTACAGCCCTTGTCGTGAGACAAGGGCTTTTCTTATGGTGCAGGAAGGTTTCTTGAGTTCCCCTATAACATAAACACACGCTTCCTGTGACGGTGTGCACTGGTTCCAAGATGAAGAGTGCCCCAAGCAGAGAATCATGCTGTGTCAGGATTCTTTCTTAAATATGCAATAGGAAAAATGGCATATCCCCCCAGTCCCTGCCTGGTCATATGTGGGATAAAAACATATTGGTGAAAGAATGAATTTAAAAACTTGCAAAATGCTATAAACATGTAACGAAAAATCAGGATTAATCAGATACGAGTGAAATAAATAAGAATTATATAAAAATAAAACTTGCATATTGAAAAGGGGTATATTATAATTATAACTCAGAGCATGGAGGAATCCCCGGGCAGGCCTGGGGCAGTATTATATAACCATGGAAAAGAGTTAGTATTGTATATGGAAGCAGGAGGAGAGAAGATGTCACTTACATTGTCAAAAAAAGCAGCAGGTGTAAAGCCTTCATCTACATTGGCTATCACGGCCAAAGCCAAAGCACTGAGGGCGGAGGGTGTTGATGTAGTTGGGTTTGGAGCAGGGGAGCCAGATTTTAATACCCCGGATAATATTAATGAGGCGGCTGTAAAAGCAATCAGAGAAGGATTTACCAAATATACGCCGGCGTCGGGGACAGAAGAATTAAAAAAGGTAGTCTGTGAGAAGTTTAAAACTTTTAACGGCATAGATTATAAAACCAACCAGATTGTGATCAGTAATGGAGGCAAGCACTCCTTGACAAATATTTTCGAGGCAATCCTCAATCCCGGGGATGAGGTCATCATTCCGGCGCCATACTGGCTGACCTACCCTGAGATCGTCAGGTTATCCGATGGAAAACCGGTATATGTCTATGGGGAAAAAGAGAATGGATATAAAGTGACTGCTGACCAGATACGCAGTGCAGTGACAGAAGATACGAAGGCCCTGATTCTTAATACGCCCAGTAATCCTACTGGCATGGTTTATACGGAAGAAGAATTAAAGGAGATCGGGGATATTGCAGTGGAGAAGGATTTCTATGTGGTATCCGATGAAATGTATGAGTATTTGATTTATGGTGAGAAAAAGCATGTCAGCATTGCCTCACTGGGAGAGGAAATTTACAGACGTACAATTACATGCAGCGGCGTGTCTAAAAGTTACTCCATGACCGGGTGGCGTATCGGATATACCGGTTCCAGTCCAGAGATTGCAAAACTTATGGGCAGCGTACAGAGCCATCAGACATCCAACCCCAACTCAATTGCCCAAAAAGCTGCCCTTGAGGCCCTGACAGGGGATCAGTCTGCAGTCACAGCCATGAAGGAGGAGTTTGACAAAAGACGGAAATATATATATGGCCGTATTTCTCAGATGCCTCTGTTAAGCCTGCTTGAGCCAGAAGGGGCCTTTTATGTTTTTGTAGATACTGCCCAGGTTCTGGAACAAGCTTATAAGGGAAGAAAAATTGAGACGGCAGCCAGGCTGGCTGAGATTTTGATTGAAGATTATAAGGTGGCGGTGATCCCCTGCGGGGATTTCGGATTTGACAATTTTATCCGTTTGTCCTATGCTATTTCCATAGAGGCTATTGAAAAGGGCCTGGACAGAATAGAAGAGTTTGTTTCATCCCTGTAATTTCGGGGAGGTGTAAAAGGAGCGGAGCATGAGCGGACAAATCAAAAGAGTCAAAAGAGAATTAAAGTTCAAAGGCGAGATCATCGATTTTTACCAGGACACCATGGAAATTGACGGGGACCACACAGTGGTCTGGGATTTTATCAAACATAAAGGCGCGGCGGCCGTGGTGCCGGTTTGCGAAGATGGAAAAATATGGATGGTAAGGCAATATAGGAACGCCCTGGAACGGTATACCTTGGAGGTGCCGGCAGGCGCCCTCAATGAAGAGGAGGAGCCTGGGATCTTGTGTGCCGGACGTGAACTGGAGGAGGAAACTGGATTTAAGAGCGAAAATCTGGAATGGCTGATTACGCTAAGGACTACAGTGGCTTTCTGCAATGAGAAAATAGAGGTCTATGTTGCGAGAGATTTAATCCCATCCAGGCAGCATTTGGATGAAGATGAATTTATAGATTTGAAAGCGTACACAATAGACCAGCTGAAGGAGAAAATATTCTCAGGTGAGATCGAGGACGCAAAAACAGTCTCTGCCCTCCTGGCCTATGATATGAAGTACGGAAAAAAAGAATAAATAAAGAACCCTGGCATATAATGAAATATCTGAACAATAGGAGGAGTGGCTGTGAAGATACTTCATACAAGGAAGCAGCTTTTTGTTTTCTTTATGCCGGGGTTTTTGCTGGGTATATTATATGTCAATTTAATTATGAAGAAATACACTGCAGAACCAGGGATATTCAGTGATTATTTTTTAAAGCAGTATGAAGCGGCGGAAATTGTGGCTGAAGAATACATATGGTATCTGCTCAGGGTGCGGGCAGTGCCTTTTCTGGTTTTGCTGGGCCTTGCATTCACAAGGATAAGAAAAGTTTCATCCGTGGCCTTTCTTGTTTGGACGGGCTTTTCCAGCGGAATGCTTTTGTCAATGGCGGTGCTGGGAATGGGGATCAAAGGGAGTATCTTATGTGTGGTGGGGATTTTTCCCCAGTTCTTGCTGTATATACCCGCCTATATGGTTGTAATCTGGTACAGTTATACATATCCCCAGAACAGATGGAATACCCAGAAAAGTATATTTGTGGCCCTGACTATGCTGACAGGGCTTATCCTTGAAGTATATGTCAACCCGCTGCTTATGCAGGCTTTTCTGAGTACCCTGTAGCCAGAGAATGGCCTGGAAGCATATGGGCCGGCCAGGCGTATTCTTTGACAGCTATACCCAAAGGGCACCCCTTCATGCATATCCTTTATACGGAGTCCATCCGTCCGAAGGATATGCATGAAGGGGTGCCCTTTGGGTATACTTTAATCATGTTTCCCTAAGCTTCTTAGGAGGACGCCCAGAGCCCAGAGGCTTACTGCCAGCTGGCTGATTAACATGCCCCAGAGGTAACCTTGTATTCCAAAAAGAGGGATTGCAAAGAAAACACCGGCAATCCTGATAAGTAGCCCAAAAGAATTGATAAGAAATGTATAGGTTGTTTTCCCCAGTCCATTTATGACGCTTAAAAGCGCAGAGTTTGTATATAGGAAAGGGCACATCCAGGCCAGGGTAAGTATAAACTTGCCGGCCATGGCGCTTCCAAATAAGGCTGTGCCCATCCAGGAGCCGAAAACAAGGAAGAAAAAGCAGCAGCCAAGGCCCAGGATAAAACAGGCCCCTGCCACTTTTTTGATAATATCTACCATTTCCCTCTGGTTATCCGTGGCTTGTATTTCTGCCACAGTGGGCATAAGCATAATAGAGATGGAGCTCGTTATGGCTGAGGGGAACAGAATGCAGGGGAGGGCCATTCCCGTCAGGACGCCATAAGTGCTCAGGGCCTCTGAAGTGCTTAGCCTGAACATTTGAAGCCTGGCTGGGATGGAAATGGCCTCTATGCTCTGGAGCAGTGTGATGAGGACTCTGTTTGCCGTCAGCGGCAGAGAGAGGGGGAGCAGCTCACGAAGGCGGGGGAATATATCCTTGTATGTAAAATCCAGCCGGGCAAAATGACGGGTGTTTCCCGACAGTGTTTTGGCAGCATAAAGTGCGGAAGCCATTTCCCCGATTACCAGTCCTACAACAGCGATTGAAACAGGGGCGTCAGTACCCTTTTTCTGCAGGATTAAATAGAAGATATAGACAGAAAGGATCCTGGCGGCCTGGTCGGCAAGCTGGGAGACGGCAGGTATTTTTGTTTCCTTCATGCCATAGCAATATCCACAGATACAACTATGGACTGCTGAAAAAGGAAGTGCATAGGACAGTGGTATAAGAAGGTTTTCACAGCGGGGGTCACCTAACAATGTTCCGGCGATATAGGCTGCATTTTTTTGGAGGAACAGCATACAGGCACAGGAAAATATAAAAGATAGAAAGAGTCCTAAAAGAAGAATCTCCCGGGCCTCTTTCTTCCTGCCGAGAGAGATTTTCTGTGCCACTGTCCTGGAAATGGCTGTCTCAAGCCCGGCTGCTGTCAGTGCGAAGCACAGTGAATAAACGGGGAAGATAAGCTGATATAACCCAACTCCTTCCTCCCCAAAGGTCTGGCTTAAAAATACCCGGTAAAAAAAACCCATAAAGCGGCACAAAAATCCAGTGGCCGTCAATATGAAAGTACCTCGGATGATAGTTTGTTTTCTGGACACGTGTATGTATCTCCTAAAAAACATGTTTTTAAAACATATTCCAGTTTTTGGCTTGACAGAACCCAAACCGGGTGGTATTCTACAAAAGTAGAAATCCTAGTAATTTAATAGGGATTAAAATACTAGGGATTCATGTACAAAATTGGGAGTGAAGACTGTTTCAATGACAGGAAGGTGATAAATTGAAGTTATCTACAAAAGGCCGTTATGGCCTGCGCGCACTGATAGACCTGGCACAGCACAGTGAGCGGGAACCTGTTTCCATCACCAGTATCGCCGGAAGGCAGGATATCTCAGAGCGCTATCTGGAGCAGCTGATGTCCATGCTCAAAAAAGCAGGGTTGGTGAAAAGTATCCGGGGCGCATCTGGCGGATATGTGCTGGCCAGGGAGGCCGGCGATATTTCTGTGGGGGACGTGCTGCGCGCTTTAGAAGGGAGCCTGGAGCCGGTAGAGTGCTCTGGGTTAAATTCTGAGGAAGGATGTAAAGCTGCAGACAGCTGTGTGACAAAATATGTCTGGCAGCGGATCAGTGAGAGTATCAACCAGACAGTGGATGAGATCAAGTTAGAACAGCTGGTTAAGGAGAGCAGGCAGAAGAGCTGCGGGGAAGTTTTCAGCCAGAGAAACTGTAAGAATTAATATGGAAGATGCAGGAGGAAACACAAAAATGAATAAACTGATTTATTTAGATAATGCTGCAACAACAAAAACAGCGCCGGAGGTCGTGGAAGCGATGCTCCCGTATTTTACGGAACACTATGGGAACCCTTCCAGTGTATATGGGTTTGCTGCGGCAAATAAAGAAGTAGTGGCAGAGCAAAGAGAGGTGATTGCCAGTGCGCTGGGGGCCAAAGCAAATGAAATATATTTTACGGCAGGCGGCTCCGAGTCGGATAACTGGGCGTTGAAGGCGGCCGCTGAGGCATATGGGAATAAAGGGAAGCATATTATCACCACGAAGATTGAGCACCATGCCATTTTGCATACTTGTGAGTATCTGGAGCAAAATGGCTATGAGGTGACTTACCTGGATGTGGATGAGAATGGAATTGTAAAGCTGGAGGAATTAAAGAATGCTATCCGGCCTGATACGATACTTATCTCTGTCATGTTTGCCAACAATGAGATTGGCACAATACAGCCTATCCGCCAGATTGGCGAGATTGCCCATAAACATGGCATATTGTTCCACACAGACGCGGTACAGGCATTTTGCCAGGTGCCTATCCAGGTAGATGACTGTCATATCGACATGCTCAGCGCAAGCGCCCACAAATTAAACGGGCCAAAGGGGATTGGATTCCTCTATATCAGGAAAGGTGTCAAAATCCGTTCCTTCATCCATGGAGGGGCACAGGAGAGAAAGCGCCGTGCCGGCACTGAAAATGTCCCTGGCATTGTAGGGTTTGGCGCGGCTGTAAAGCGTGCGGCAGCCACTATGGAGGAACGTGCCGAGAAAGAAACAAAGCTGAGGGATTATCTCATAAAGAAGCTGGAGGAGGAGATACCATACTGCAGGCTGAACGGAGACCGGGCCAAACGGCTCCCCAATAATGTGAATTTCAGCTTTCAGTTTATAGAAGGGGAGTCCCTGCTGATTATGCTGGATATGAAAGGTATTTGTGCTTCCAGCGGGTCTGCATGTACATCTGGTTCCCTGGATCCATCCCATGTGCTGCTGGCCATCGGCCTGCCCCATGAGATCGCACATGGGTCCCTTAGGATGACTCTGGGTGAGGAGACTACCAAGGAAGATTTGGATTTCGTTGTGGACTCCCTCAGGGAAATTGTGGAAAATCTCAGAAAAATGTCACCATTGTATGAAGATTTTGTTAATAAACAGAGTAAATAACAGGAGGATAAATTCATGTATACAGAAAAAGTAATGGATCATTTTCAAAATCCGAGAAATGTGGGGGAAATAGAGGGCGCCAGCGGCGTAGGTACAGTCGGAAACGCCAAATGTGGAGATATAATGCGCATTTACCTTGATATAGATGATAATCAGATTATTCGGGATGTGAAGTTTAAGACTTTTGGCTGCGGGGCTGCCGTGGCCACCAGCAGTATGGCCACAGAGCTGGTCAAAGGGAAGTCTGTGCAGGACGCGATGCAGATTACAAATAAAGCTGTCATGGAGGCGCTTGACGGACTTCCGCCAGTAAAGGTCCACTGTTCATTGTTGGCGGAAGAGGCTATCCACGCAGCATTATGGGATTACGCCCAGAAACATGGCATAAAAATAGAAGGGTTGGAAAAGCCGAAATCAGATATCCATGAAGGTGAGGAAGAAGAGGAAGAGGAGTATTAATGGACAGAGTTGTAGTGGGGATGTCCGGCGGCGTAGATTCCTCTGTGGCTGCATACCTGTTAAAGGAGCAGGGGTATGATGTGATTGGGGTGACGATGCAGATCTGGCAGGATGAAGACCGGGCGCTCCAGGAGGAAAACGGAGGCTGCTGCGGCCTAAGCGCCGTCGATGATGCCAGGCGTACCGCGGCCATGCTGGGGATACCCTATTATGTAATGAACTTTAAGGAGGAATTTAAGGAGCACGTCATTGACTACTTTGTGGAGGAATATATAGAGGGGAGGACGCCGAACCCGTGTATTGCCTGCAACAGGTATGTAAAATGGGAATCCCTTCTCCACAGAAGCCTTTCAATTGGGGCGGAGTACATTGCCACAGGCCATTACGCAAGGGTGGAGCAGCTGGCAAACGGCCGCTATACACTGAGACGTTCGGCGGTTCTTGATAAGGACCAGACGTATGCGCTGTACAGCCTGACCCAGGAACAGCTTCGGCGTACGCTGATGCCAGTGGGGGAATATTCTAAGGATGAGATCAGGAAGCTGGCAGGGGAAATCGGCCTCCATGTGGCGGACAAGCCGGACAGCCAGGATATATGTTTTGTTCCAGACGGCGATTATGCTTCCTATATCAGGGAGAATACGAAAAACCAGATACGGGAAGGGAACTTTGTGTCAAGCGATGGCAGGGTATTGGGAACCCATAAAGGAATCATCCACTATACAGTGGGGCAGAGGAAGGGACTGGGACTTGCCCTGGGATATCCTGCATTCGTGCTTCAGATCCGGCCGGAGACTAACGAGGTAGTAGTCGGGACAAAGGAAGAATCAATGGTTTCTTCTTTTAAAGTGAACCAGCTGAATTTTATGTCTGTGGAGGACATAACTAAGCCTTTGAGGGTTTTTGTAAAGATCCGGTATAACCACAGAGGGACATGGTGTACAATAGAAAAGACCGGCACAGATGAAATATGCTGTACCTTTGAGGAACCGCAGCGTGCTGTGACACCTGGGCAGGCCGCGGTATTTTACGATGGGGAATATGTGCTGGGCGGAGGTACAATTTTATGATAACCAGTGACTTTCATATGCATACAGACTTTTCATCTGACAGTGATGCTTCTGCCAGGCAGATGATAGAGGCAGCTATCCAAAAGGGACTCAAGACAGTCTGCATTACAGACCATAACGATGCGGATTATCCTTTCCATGAAGAAATGGGAGTTTCCGCTTTTGCCTTTGATTTGGGCGAGTATTTTAAAGTTCTGGGACAGCTTAAGGAGGAGTACAGGGACAAGATTGATGTCCGTATTGGGATAGAGATTGGGCTCCAGCCCCACCTTGGCGCTTATTGCAAAGAATTAGTGAATCAATATCCATTTGATTTTGTAATTGGATCTATACACGTTGTCCATGGACAGGATCCCTATTATGGGGAAATATTTGAAGGGCGCACAGACGAGGAGGTATACAGGGAGACATTTGAAGCTACCCTTGAGAATGTGGAGGCTGTACATGATTTCGATGTTCTCGGGCATATTGACTATGTAGTGCGCTATGGGATGGGCCAGGCCAGGGACTACTCCTATCAAAAGTATAAAGATGAGATTGACGCAGTACTGAAAAAACTGATTTCTGAGGGGAAAGGGATAGAGATGAATATGGCTGGCTTTAAATATGGCCTTGGATTCTGCCACCCCCACCCTGATGTCATCAGGCGCTACCGTGAACTTGGGGGAGAGATCATTACTGTGGGGGCAGACGGGCACAGGCCGGAGCATATTGCTTATAATTTTAAGGAGGCCTCAGGGATTCTCAAAGGATGCGGATTTAAATACTATACAGAATTTAAAGGCAGAAAGCCTGATTTTAAGCAACTTCCATAAAAATCTATTTTGTACTTGAATTTTTGTTCTTGATTTAGTACAATTAACCATAGTTGATGAATCTTTAACAAGGCTGTTGTTTTGCTGAAGATTTCACAATAAACAGGCTGCGCTGCAGCCACCAACTTTTTAAAACTTTAGGAGGAATTAATCATGGCAGTAAAAGTAGCGATTAATGGATTTGGACGTATTGGACGTCTGGCTTTCAGGCAGATGTTTGGGGCAGAAGGATATGAAGTAGTTGCAATCAATGACCTCACATCTCCTGCAATGCTTGCTCACTTATTAAAATATGACTCTACGCAGGGAAGATATGCACTTTGTGACAAGGTAACCTCAGGGGAGGATTCTATCACAGTAGACGGAAAAGAAATCAAGATTTATGCAAAGGCTGACGCAGCAGAGCTTCCATGGGGAGAGATCGGCGTAGATGTAGTTCTGGAGTGTACAGGCTTCTATACATCCAAGGCTAAGGCTGAGGCACACATCAAAGCAGGCGCAAAGAAAGTCGTTATCTCTGCTCCAGCAGGAAATGACCTTCCTACAATCGTTTACAATGTAAACCACGAGCAGCTTACTAAGGATGACAATGTTATCTCAGCAGCATCCTGTACGACAAACTGCCTGGCTCCTATGGCTAAAGCGCTCAATGACCTGGCTCCCATTAAGACAGGTATTATGTGTACTATCCACGCTTACACAGGCGACCAGATGACATTGGATGGTCCTCAGAGAAAGGGCGACCTGAGAAGGTCCCGTGCTGCAGCCGTGAATATTGTTCCAAACAGCACTGGCGCTGCAAAAGCTATCGGCCTGGTAATTCCTGAACTGAACGGCAAACTGATTGGCGCTGCTCAGCGTATCCCGACTCCTACAGGATCTACAACAATCCTCACAGCAGTGGTAGAAGGCAATGTGACAGTGGATCAGATCAATGACGCTATGAAGGCAGCTTCCAACGAGTCCTTCGGATATAATACAGACGAGATCGTATCCAGCGATATCGTAGGAATGAAATATGGTTCTTTATTTGATGCTACACAGACAATGGTGCTTCCTCTGGACAATGGAACAACACAGGTACAGGTTGTTTCATGGTATGACAATGAGAACTCATACACAAGCCAGATGGTAAGGACAATCAAACACTTCGGTACATTACTGTAAGCCATTGTCCTGGAAAATTTAATCGGATGATTAATTTCTAAGAAATAGACTCACAAAGGGTCCGGTCTCACAAAGGGCCGGGCCCTTTTCTCAGCCGGAAACCTGAAGTCTGCTGTAAAGTATAAGATTTGCAGCGGTTGGCTGGCTTTGGGGATCCCGGCGCAAGCGGCGGCCGCCAAATGCCCACGCTGTACAGCTGAACGGGTGCCTGGCTTGTTGTCTGCAGAAATAAAATTAGGAGGCAATATGATGCTCAATAAGAAATCAGTAGATGATATTAATGTAAAAGGGAAAAGAGTCCTTGTAAGATGCGACTTTAATGTTCCGTTGATTGACGGGAAGATCACAGACGAGAACCGTCTTGTAGCTGCACTGCCGACAATTAAGAAGCTGGCAGCAGATGGAGGGAAAGTGATTCTCTGCTCCCATCTGGGAAAACCAAAGGGACAGCCGGTACCGGAACTCTCACTCTCACCTGTTGCAGCCAGATTATCCGAGCTGCTTGGGCAGGAAGTGAAGTTTGCCGCTGACCCGGAAGTGGTAGGCGCCAATGCCAAGGCTGCTGTGGAGGGGATGGAAGAGGGGGATATCATCCTTCTGGAAAATACACGTTACAGAGCGGAGGAGACAAAGAATGGCGAGGCGTTCAGCAAAGAACTTGCTTCTCTGTGTGATGTATTTGTAAACGATGCTTTCGGAACAGCCCACAGGGCACACTGCTCTAATGTAGGGGTAACACAGTATGTGGATACTGCCGTAGTAGGGTATCTGATGCAGAAAGAGATTGATTTCCTTGGAAATGCAGTTGAGAATCCGGAAAGGCCTTTTGTGGCCATCCTCGGGGGTGCAAAGGTTTCCAGCAAAATTTCTGTAATTGAGAATCTTCTGGACAAAGTAGATACTTTGATTATCGGAGGAGGTATGTCTTATACATTCAGCAAGGCCCAGGGTGGAAGCGTTGGAAATTCTCTTCTTGAGGAAGATTACTGCCAGTATGCGCTTGATATGGTCAAAAAGGCGGAGGAGAAAGGCGTGAAGCTGCTTCTCCCGGTGGATAATGTGATTGCCGATGATTTCTCCAATGATGCCAACCGCAAAGTCGTAGGGCGCGGGGAGATCCCGGATGGATGGGAAGGCCTGGATATAGGGCCTGAGACAGCAAAATTGTATGCGGATGCAGTGAAGTCAGCAAAGACTGTAGTATGGAATGGCCCCATGGGATGTTTTGAGATGCCTAATTTTGCAGCAGGCACAGAAGCAGTAGCAAAGGCTCTTTCTGAGACAGACGCTGTGACAATTATTGGCGGCGGTGATTCAGCGGCAGCAGTAAACCAGCTGGGATATGGGGATAAGATGACACATATTTCCACAGGAGGCGGCGCTTCCCTGGAATTTTTAGAAGGTAAGGAACTTCCTGGCGTGGCTGCAGCCAATGACAAATAGTTTTGGCAGCCTGGACTGACAGAGAATAAGAAATATAAAGGAGAACAATCAAATGGCAAGGAAGAAAATAATTGCAGGTAACTGGAAGATGAATAAGACTCCAAGCGAGGCTGTTGCGCTGGTGGAGGAGTTAAAGCCGCTGGTGGCTACAGAGGATGCAGACGTGGTTTTCTGTGTGCCGGCTATTGACATTGTGCCTGTTGTGGAGGCCGCAAAGGGGACAAACATCCAGGTTGGGGCAGAAAATATGTATTTCGAGGAAAGCGGAGCTTATACGGGCGAGATTTCCCCTGCAATGCTTGTGGATGCAGGCGTAAAGTATGTGGTTCTTGGGCATTCTGAGAGAAGGGAATATTTCTGTGAGACGAATGAGGATGTAAACAAGAAGGTACTTAAAGCACTTGAGCATGGCATTACACCTATTATGTGCTGTGGTGAGTCTTTGGAGCAGAGAGAGCAGGGCGTGACAATGGACTTTATCCGCCAGCAGGTGAAAGTTGGGCTCCAGGGCGTAACTGCTGACCAGGCGAAGACAGTTGTGATTGCATATGAACCCATCTGGGCAATCGGCACAGGTAAGACGGCTACGACCGAGCAGGCTCAGGAAGTATGCGCAGGAATCCGTGCATGTGTGGCAGAGGTATATGATGAGGCAACGGCGGAGGCAATCCGTATTCAGTATGGCGGTTCTGTAAATGCAGCCACTGCACCAGAATTATTCGCACAGGCAGATATTGACGGCGGCTTGGTGGGAGGAGCTTCCCTGAAGGCTGACTTTGGCAAGATTGTGAACTATAAATAATAATTACAAAGTGGGATCCGGCAGGAGTAAAGTCCGTCCGGCTGTGAGCAGAAAAAGCGCGCAGCCGGGCGGTATTTCTTTTGGCGCGCAGGAACGCAGGTTCTGAATAAACCGATCATTCACTGGAGTGTCCGAATATAAATTATAATATTAAATAGAATACTATTTAGTATATGAAATTAGATGTTTATTTTGGTGCATATTTTTATCTGAAAAAT
>ERZ652168.50-NODE-50-length-57203-cov-20.6248_pt1 | contig 57203 bp, 50 predicted proteins | sample MGYA00514763_ERZ652168 | MGnify/ENA metagenome assembly ERZ652168
CGTTATTACATATTATTTTGCAACGCTTTATTGAATATTATTAACGATATATTTTAGGAATGGTGGTGCTAATATGATTAATGTATTAGAGAAAATTAATTATTACAGAATACAAAAAGGCTGGTCAGAATATCAATTAGCTGAAAAGTCTGGCTTAACACAATCAACTATTTCTTCCTGGTATCGAAAAAATATGCTTCCTTCCCTTTCATCACTTGAAAAAATATGTACTGCTTTCGATATTACACTGTCACAATTTTTTGCAACCAGTTCTGACAATTTCTCCCTAACCAGCCTTCAAAAAGATTTGTTACTAGAGATAAATCACCTCTCCAAGGAACAGCAGATAGCCTTGCTCAACTTTTTCAAAACACTATAAAGAGCAGCGAAATTTCTTCCGCATCTTTTCATTGTACTGTTTCTTTCTATTCATACATCTGACTCTCGCCCGTGGACAGTATTTGTCACAGTGCTGGCAATAGGTCGTATGTTTTGCCTCTCTGCCTTTCTTACACTGCCCTAAATGATTCTTTTATCTTTATTCTCTTGCCATCCATTGTCCTATTTTCCTCCTCCGGCATATTTAGCAGGTAATGCAGTGTCGGACATTTTCATGCCGAACTTTGCATTACCTCCCAGGCTTATCTAAGTGTTAGAAATGTTGTATTTTATTACGATACATTATTTTGTTTTTCGTTCTATTTCGTAACATGATAAATGAATGGGAAGATAACAGTATTAATAATGGACAAAAAACAAACGGAGGTATCAGATAATGTTTCAGGAAAATTATAATGATATGATAAGCATAGATGATTTATGTGAGATGCTGACAGCCGGCAAGAACACCGCCTACCACTTATTAAAGACAAACCAGATCAAAGCATTTAAGATCGGACGGATCTGGAAGATTCCAAGAGAATCCGTATCAGAGTATGTAGAGGCTCAACGTTTCCACCATTAGCAGAATCCGGAACCTCTTCTGGTCCCGGATTCTGTCTTTGACTCCATATATTAACTATCTTTCTTGGATGTATCATCATACACCATTGTATCTGCCATTTCTTTAAGTATATCTGCTAATACAAAAAATGGATGTCTGCAACAGTATTACAATCTTTCTGCCTCTTATTTTCCCATTCCGGACAAATTCCGTACAAACCTTGATTTTTCCTTTTCCCCATGCTATACTCACTTACGTTGCACAGTCCACAAAAACCAAGGTCTATAGGGCTTGCATCCGCTTCCCGCGGGAACGGGAAGACAGGAAAGCCATCCACTGGAAGCCTTTCCTGCCCGCTAAGGCGCGTGTGTTCGAGACCTTCCACACGTAAAACAAAACTAAAGGAGATTAGAAAAATGACAAAGAAAAAAACACTCAGTGTGCTGTTCATGGCACAGGCAGCAATGATTGCTGCCATCTATGTGGTGCTGACAATGGTTTTCGCACCCTTCAGTTACGGAGAGGTACAGGTTCGTATTTCCGAGGCCCTGACGATTCTTCCGGCATTTACCCCTGCAGCAATTCCCGGCCTGTTTATCGGCTGCCTGATCAGTAATATTCTAGGGGGGTGTATTGTGCCGGATATCATTTTCGGCAGCCTTGCTACATTAATTGGCGCAGTGTTTACTTATACTCTGCGGAACAGCAGCAAATTTCTGGCACCCCTGCCGCCGATTATTGCCAATATACTTATCGTACCATTCGTACTGCGCTATGGCTACCAGGTCCCGCTGCCGATTCCACTTATGATGCTTACAGTAGGAATCGGTGAAGTAATATCATGCGGCATACTTGGAATGATTGTGTACACTGCCCTGAATAAATACAGGCACACTATTTTCAAAACCGCTCAAAATTAACTGCCAAATAAAAGATATTTTCATTTAAAAAACTGCCGGAAATAACTGATTATCCAGTTATTTCTGGCAGTTTTTTGCATTTACTATGATAATTCCAATCTTATTTTACAAATCCAATGAATGTATTCCCACTTCCTCCAGCCATGGCCTCCATATCTGTCAAACTGACTGTATTCTGGGATCCATCATCTGGATTTATATAAGTAACATCCGTTGTAGTATATCCTGTCATCAGTATAGCATGGCTGGAATCTGTCATTGCGATCACCGGCAGGCCTTTATTTATCACGTAAAGAACCTGATCCAGGCTGCATCCTGTTAAATCCACTCTCTTGGCCCCATACTGCTCCATCTGGACTTCACATGCTTCAATAGAAGTCTGTCCATCCCCTTTTTTAAAAGCCTGCATATCAGTGTAGTAAACTAAATCCCGGTTTCCCTTTTCCCATATATAGGACTGTTCTGAAGATATAACCACCCCGGATACCTGTTCCGCCTTCTGTATCGCATAGGCTGCCTTATCGTATATTTCAATTAGCTCGCCCATCCCATATACGTAGAATTTGTCTGTCTTAACTTTTCCGTCAAAAGCAATCGTCATAGGTTTATTAAGCATAACCTGCTTCGGGCGCAGCAGCTTGGGGGACTGATCGGGGATACCATCTGTATATGTCAGCCTCATCTGCTTTTCCTTCAGCTCTGTCGTGTAAGACTCCAGGGTAATATTACTTTCCCTGCGCTCCTCATTATTACTGATATAGTCCTGGCTTGTTCCAGTGTAGACATCCCCCGACTTTGTCAGCCGGTTTAGTGTGACAAGATTATTTTCAATCAGTATGTCAGAGATATAGGTCCCCTCCACAGAATAGGTTTTCACAACCTTGTTTTTGCTGTCCCGTATCTCCAGCTCATACATAGGAAGAACATCCTCACCCACCACCGTCTTTCCCTTATCTGAAGTCCGCTGGTAGCCATATACGAAATCATTTGCCACAAATCCCAGGGGACGTATAGATTCCCCTTCCGCCGCCTCCACAATTCTCTCCTCTCCGGTCTTAAGATTCAGGACTGTTACAGACTTGGCACTCTCCAGGCTCCCTTCCGTCTGATACGCCAGCAAATGCCCGTCATTGGATGCGGCATACTGCCCCTCCTCCAAGTCTCTGGCCAAAATATTTTGATGGTTACTCTCCAAATCCGCCTGATAGAGCGTCCCTCCCGCCAGTACATAGAGGAGTTGGTCTCCATGATTATAATATACCATCTTACCCAGCTCATCCTCTGCTATAGCAAAAGACTTATTACTTGGTATAAATGCTTTCTCCTCCACAGCATTTTTATCAATGTCAAAATAATAAACATCTACGCCCACTTCGCCCTCATGATCTCCCCTGTTCATATATCCATAAACAGCAAAGGTAGTACTTCCGTTGTCATCCATGCTAATGATCCTGAGCTCATGCTGGTCATATCTGCTGCGGACATCATGTCCCTCTGTATTTGCAAAACTAAATACTAGTGAAAGTTCATCTGCCTTCTGATTATAAGTCCAAAGATCCCTTTCATGGACAAATGAAACTATTGTCCCATCTTTACTTGTCTCGTATGAAATATCAGATGAGGCAATTCCCAGCAGAATTCCATTTTCGTTTAAAACTTTTTTGTTTCCGTTAAATACCTGGTTCATGCTTCGGTTATAATCCAGAAGATACACTTCACCGCCGCTGTATCTTACACGGAAAAACTCTTTGATATTATAAGTGTCAATCTCATTTTCTTCACCTACACATGTAACCTGGTATTTCGCCTGCAGGGAAGTATAAACGCTGTTGCTCTCCTTAATACTCCACTCAACATCCGTAGAAATCTCTGGTTTTAATTCCCCCCAGGTTACTTGGGAACTGCTGGAATGTATCGTTACTGTCTGAAAGGTCGTGTTATCCCCTTCCTCATTAGGCTCCAGATATCCTGAAAGCTCGGCCGCACTCCCCTTATCAAAGGTTTTTGCATGGAAATCTTCAGCAAAACTCAGGCACTCCCCTATGGCCAGATCGTCCGGCCTTTCAACTCTGGTGTAGAAATATACTTCCTTCTTTTCTGTCTTTAAGATTACCTTCAGTACGGCCTCAGATACATTTTCCTTTAATGCGCCATTTAAGTCCAGCTTAAATGCCTCCAGGGATAAATCCTTTATTTCTGACTTATCATATACCTCCTCGCCATTTAACGAATATACCTCATACTGGATCTCCTGTATTTTATTTCCATTTGCCTCTACGGACATCTCCAATGTCCCATTTTCCTCCAAAGGAGTTATTGTATCCCTCATAGCAGTTATATCCATATCATTTACATAACCTGCCAGTATATTGACCTTTTTCCCCGCCACGGTATAAGACACCCGGGGCAGAGTAGGATCTCCCAGGTCTATTGTGAGATCATCTGTCCCTCTATTTGTAATCAAGCTGCTGATAATCATAGCTACCAGGAAAACAGCCGCCAGCACACCCGCCTTCATCAGCCTTTTTTTCTTCATTTGTCTGTCCCCTTTATTTTTTATCTGTCACGGAATCTCCCCTTTATTTCCCATTTCCAAATAGCAATTTCCCTAAAACTGGGTCAGCCTTTAAAAAGCTCCTGCACATATCTGCCTCCTGCCTGGCCAAATGATTCGCTTTCCCTGTTCTGACAGCACGCAAAAGAATATTCTTAGGCGTATGCTCCATATCAATAAATTCCAGCACCTGTGTGTGATAGCCTGCCGCCTCCAGATATTTGGCCCTCAGGCCATCTGTGGCAAGAGCCGCAAACCGCTCCTTCAGAAGGCCATAGTCCATTATCGGCGCCAGCTCACGGCTTTCTATCTGGGAATTCAGCTCGTGCTGGCAGCATGGCACAGATAAGATTACCCTGGCGTCCCATCCAACTGCCTTTGCCAGGGCATAATCAGTAGCCGTATCGCAGGCATGTAACGTAACCACCATGTCAATTTTCAGGGCGCCCTCATAGTCGGCTATATCTCCCACCAGAAAATGCAGTTTGCTATAACCATACTTATCAGCGAGATGATTACACCGCTCAATCACCTCCCGCTTCAAATCTAATCCTGTCACCCGAATATCATACCCCTTTAATTCATGAAGGTAGTAGTACATAGCAAATGTGAGATAAGACTTGCCACAGCCAAAATCAAGAATTTGAAGTTCCCTCCCCTTCTCAAGCTGAGGAAGTATATCCTCTATAAACTCCAGGAACCGGTTAATCTGCCTGAACTTATCAAAATGCGCTCTGACAACCCTCCCCTCACTTGTCATAACACCCAAATCCTGTAAAAAGGGAATCACCGTGCCTTCCTTCAGAATATATTTTTTATTGCGGTTATGGGAAAGCTCTGCAGGACTGGCTGCATTCCCCAGACACTTCCTGCGAATAGACACCTTACCTTTCTTGCTCACAAGTACGGTACAATTCATTGTCCTGACCGCAATCTGCATCTGCCTGAAATTCTCCATATAACCTGTCAGCCTCCCTACAGCATCCTCCGCCGTCAGGTTCTCATGAAATGCCTGGGTATCTGTAAAGGACTCACACTGAAAATAAAGCGCTCCCCTTTTGTCAATGGGCCGTACCTTCACCTTCAAAACCCCATCCCTCTTTCTGGGGTTGCTCAGCACTGCCTGAATAAAATCTATATTTAAAAAGTCCTCCAGTAACTTCCGTATCTCTTCCATCAAACTACCTCTTAAACAATCCATCTGTATTCTTTCCTATTGTAATGCAAAAAAACCAATGGTGCAAGAATCAGTTCAGAATCGGAATATTTTCTGTTATCAGTATGCGCAGGTAATAGTAGCATATTTATAAAAAATGAGAATATTCTGAAAATGGCACGCAAAAGGGTCAATCCCTTTTGCAAAAGGGACTGACCCCATCCATCATCACCGTACCCGGGGAAACTCTATCGTTACTTTAAATAAATCTCCATCCAGATATAGTCTGAATTCTCCTCCCATCATCTGGGTAAGGCTTTTCGCTATAGATAATCCTAATCCACTTCCCTCCGTGCTTCTTGAGATATCTCCTCTGATAAAACGTTCCGTCAACTCATCTGCTGAAATATTTAGAGGATGTTCAGAAATATTTTTCAGTGAGAAACTTACTTTTTGTGCATCTGCTATCAGATCCGCATACACGCGGGTTCCTGGCATGGCATATTTAGCAGCATTATTATAGATGTTCTCCAATACCCTCCACAGACGCCTGCCGTCTACATGGATTACTACAGGCTCCTCGGGCAGGCTCTGTACTACCTCTAATTTTTTTGCCTCCAGCTTCTCAGCAAACTCACCTTCGGTCTGGTTGATCATCTCAACAAAGTTTACGTCCATCTGCTCTAATGTAATATTCCCGCTGCTTACTTTGGACGCCTCTACCACATCTTCAGTAAGTGTTTTCAGACGTTGAGCCTTAGCCTCAAGTATTTCCAGATATCCCTGTATCTTAGGGTCATCAAAATTTTCTCGCTTTAGCAGATCCACATAGTTAATGATAGATGTCAGCGGTGTCTTAATATCATGGGACACATTAGTGATCAAATCAGTCTTAAGCCTCTCACTCTTCATCCCTTCAATCAATGCGCGCTGGAGGCCATTTCCAATGTCATTCACCATCCTTGCCATTTCCAGGTTTTCACCTTTTAAACCCTCTACAGGTATTTGGTAATTTACATTCCCCGATGCAATTTCTTGAATCCCGGTCTTAATCCTGCTCTTTGCCACGGCATTCTTTATAACAAAATATACTGCCGCCGCCTCGGCCAGAAATACAAGGAGAATAAACCATCCGCCTCCGTTACTCAAAACCATAAAGCCAAACCAATGGAACAGTATAAATCCTGCCAAAACTGCCGCCGCCCTGAATGTAACATTGCGGTTATACCAGAATGTCCTGAAAAACAAGCCAATACTCCTCAAAAGACTATTTTTCCAGAGAGTTTTTGCCTTGATTCTACGCACCAGGCTCATATAACCAATGAAAAAGAAGGCAGTAGTCAGGACTGCTATAAACCCTGTTATAATCAGGTCAGAGGCTGAAAGAGAATAGGGATAGACTGTATTGACTGCGAAATGACTAGTATAGTATCCACTTCCAACATACTCCACGCTAAAATCATTATATATTCCGCCCCACCCCTGTACGATAAACAGCATCAGGAAAAGCCAGGCAAAGAATACCAGCGCCCCTCCCAGCTCTGTTTTCAGCTTATCAAAGAAATTCAGATGTATCCCTTCATCCCCGTTGCTCCTCCCTGCTATGAGAGTCAGCCACACGAGGATAGCCAAAAACAGTATTGAACAAAAAACGCTGCCAAATGCTGCAAGCTTCAGATATGGAGCAAATGTATTGTATTCCTGTGCATCTGAATAAAATACATCCTGTACCGGAAATTTGGTGTCTACAGATGCTGCAAAAATATAATCACTGTTTGGGTTATTCGTATAATTTTTTATCATGGAGCGCCATTCACTGGCTGATATATCCATATTTGTCTTAAACTCAGAAAGCTTAGGCATGACAACCAAATACTTGGAGTCTTTTCTTGCCACTAGATTATTTAAATTTTCCTCAAGACTTTCAAAATCCTTATACTCATTCCGATTGGTATATACCTTTTTTTCATTTTGATTCACAAATATATAGGTAAAGTTTGTATTGCCCTCTTCCCAGGTATCACCGGCATAAAGGTAATTATCTATCTGTTCAGAAATGGATAACAGTATCTCCTGCATATAGCTAAAGACCTTTGAAAGCTTACCGTTTAATTCCGGTGTCCGGTTGATAACTTCCAAAATATTATCTGCGCCTTCAGGCGCATACTTTTCATCCAATACTTCATTAAATGTCCAGCAGTCACTGTACTCTGTTTTCCCCTCCGTGTTCTTAATAGCTATATTACCCGCAGCGCCTCCTGATGTATAATATCCCATTTCCAAATCATCTAGAAATGTTGACACTCCCCGGTCTGCCACTTCCAGCCGCAAAGTACCGTCCTCAATCAAAGAACGAAACTCATTCGTATAATAATAGTGATACGTTCCATCCGGTTTCTGGCATACAACGATATTTCCTTCCTCATTATAATGTCCCTCATCGATGTAATCTTTGCTCCAATTCTCAAGATCTTCCAATTTATAGGCCAGTCCAGACTCATTTTCCCCTGTTATCTGCCCGTTTTTGCCCAGATCAACAATGTCCACCAGCTTACTGGGATTATACTTCCCATCAGTCTCGAAGTTATTCTTCAAGGTGATGCTGCTCATTACATCCCATACGGCGTTAGACACTAAATTATTAAAGCTGTCAGACTCTTCATAAGGGGTGCTGGAAAGTTTAAAAAACTCTGCTTTTCCCAGATTCCCCGAAAACACTATAATTATAACTAAGCTAATTACTGCCGCTGCAGCCATGACATGGGCCAGCAGCAATAAAATCCCCTTTGTAACTGGTCTTTTATACCAATTCTTCATAATACTCCTTTCCAATGTATGGGCCCTCTCATCCTCATGGCCGGCTGTGGGCCTGCCCCGTCGTTGGAAACAAGGCGTATGCCCTAAAGGCAATGCAGCACAAGCTGCCATAAATTCAGGCCGCCGTTACACTAAAGCTTTTCAATCTTATATCCAACGCCCCAGACTACCTTTAAATAACGTGGTTCCTTGGGGTTAATCTCTATCTTCTCGCGGATATGGCGGATATGGACTGCAACAGTATTATCAACCCCGATGGCCTCCTCGTTCCAGATAGCCTGATAAATCTGGTCGATTGAAAACACCCTTCCCTGATTTTTCATCAATAGTAATAATATATTGTACTCTATAGGCGTCAATTTTACTGGTTCACCATCCACTGTTACCTCTTTCAGGTCATCCCGGATGGCAAGGCCGCCTACTTCATATACTTTCTCAGATTTCTCATTTACACTTGCACCTAGCTGCGTATATCTGCGCAGCTGAGACTTAACTCTTGCTACAAGCTCCAGCGGATTAAAGGGTTTCGTGACATAGTCGTCCGCCCCTACATTGAGTCCCAATATTTTATCTGCATCCTCAGATTTTGCAGATAAAATTATGATAGGTATGCTGTTACTTTCTCTAATTTTAAGGGTGGCCCTGATTCCGTCCAGCCTGGGCATCATGACATCCAACACAAGCAGATGTACCTCTTCACTTTCCAGTACTTTAAGAGCCTCAGACCCATCATAAGCCTTCAGCACATGGTACCCTTCCTGTGTCAAATATATTTCTATGGCCTCTACTATTTCTTTGTCATCATCACAAACTAAAATATTATACATCTTCATCACCTCCCTTACAGTATACATGATATCCTACATTTTTTAAGACCCCTTGAGGAAAATCTTATGAAATTCTTAAATTAAGCTGATTGTATGTAACCGCCTTTTTCAGGGACTGTAAGAGCTATTTTCAGCCGGCTTTCCTGCATATTTCCTACATATAAAAGTTACAAATGGACCCCAAAATATAGGAACAATTTTCGCGCTTTTTCATATAATAAAAAGACAACTGCAATCAGAGTAAATCTGATAAAGGAGTTTTTATGAGTATAAAAGGACTTGATGTAAGTGAATTTCAAGGTAATATAGATTGGGAACAAGTCAAAGCCGCAGGTTACCAGTTTGCCATGCTCCGTGCCGGATATGGATTCGGCACTTTAGATAAACAATTTCAAAGAAATGCTTCCGAGTGTAACCGTATCGGCCTTCCTATCGGAGCCTACTGGTTTTGTTATGCAGTAAGTCCTGAAACTGCTGCCCAGGAAGCCGACGGATGTATAAATGCAATCTCTCCCTACAGGCTGGATTATCCCGTATGCTATGATATTGAACAAGATACACTAAACTACGCGTCCCAAAATGGAGTGACAGTGACGCCCTCACTTGCCACCCAATTTGTACAGCGCTTTTGTGACCGCGTGGAAGAACGTGGCTATTATGCTATGTTCTACAGCAACCGTAACTTTATAAACACCTATTTTCCTGCAGATCTTTCCGACAGGTACGCCCTCTGGTACGCATATTATAACAGCCAGTTCGACGGAAGAAACTGTGGGATCTGGCAGTACACTAGCCAGGGCAGCATACCCGGAATCAGTGGGAACGTGGATCTGGACCAAGGTTTTATTGACTATCCTTCCGTAATCCGTAAGGCAGGCCTAAACCATCTTGACGGTACCTCTCCTCAGCCACAGCCGCCTGCCCAGGATTATATTTCCTATGTTGTACAGCAGGGGGATACGTTAAGCGGCATCGCACAGCGCTACGGAACCACCTACCAGGCCCTGGCCTCATTAAATAGTATCTCGAATCCAAACCTCATATATGCAGGCCAGACCATACGTGTACCCGAAAACAGCTCCTCATCCGCCAGATATTACACAATACAGCCAGGAGATACCCTCAGCGCCATTGCCCTTAAATTTGACACAACCGTCAGTGCGCTGCAAAACTTAAACGGCATTGCCGATCCAAATTTAATATACGCCGGAAACACAATCAGAATTTCATAATATGAATTTTATATTTTTATTATATTTTTTCTATTTCTTTTATGGAACCGACATAATTTATGCACATTTTTCTCTTATACTAGATTCAGATAGTTAATTAATAACTATCTCCCCCCTCATAAAGTAAGACATCTTGGGGGAACCCAAGATGTCACACTTTACTCTCATTCCTTTAGATAACGATAAACACAACGAAACCCGTTAGTCAAATGGCTAACGGGTTTTCACTGTTTCCGGGTTTATGCAAAATGCTTACAGCATTCAATCCGCCCGCTTTATCATAAACGGCTCTTTCAGTACGCTTTCATCTGCAAAATACGACATTCTGTAATCTCTCCGGTATCTATTATCCATTCCTTCCACGCTCCTTTATACTTACTAAGCACTGTCTGGCAAGGTACGCCCACCACAAGGGCATAGGACTAAGTGTGACCCTTTGGGTGTATCCTTTTGACATTAACAGCCCAAGAAGTATATATTAAAAAATATACCTTATAGGACAAAGTCCGCCCGTCCGCAGGACATGTATTAAGGGGCGCCCTGTGGGTGTGCTTAATTAGGCAGCTATTTTTACAGAACTATCACATTTTAGACACATTTATCCTATATACTAAATTCAGATAGTTGATAAACAACTATCTCCCCCTCATAAAAGTAAGACATCTTGGGGAAACCCAAGATGTCGCACTTTATTCTCATTCCTTACGATTAAATATACTTATTGAACATTTGCAGTTCAATAAGACGTTAAATATAAAAGGCTCTCCACAGGAGAGTCTTTTATATTTCATGTAAAGTTTCAGCAGTATGTATGCTCTATGCATAATCCTGCATAAATATCTATCTACTGCCTCCTAGGCTTCATTGACAGCACACGTCTCCTCTATCTCAAAACTTAATTTTCACTTATCAAGAGGAAAAGCCAAAGACCCGTTGCTCACGGGAATAAAGAAAGACTATCTTCTGCTTTCCATCCATTCATACAAATCCTCATACACCTGCTCCCTGTCTGTTTCATTTAGTATTTCATGGCGGTCACCCGCATACAGACGGAGAGTTATATCCTGAATTCCGGCCGATTTATACTTTTCGTATATTCTCCTGACACCCTTCCCGAAATTCCCCACAGGATCCTCAGAACCAGCCGCAATCAGAACAGGAAGTGTCTTAGGTATCATATAAATACTCTCTTTCTTCTGCATCTGGAGCATAGCGCTGAACATGTGGTAATATGCATTCACAGTAAATATAAATGAGCAAAGGGGATCCGATATATATGCATCTAGTTTCTCTTGATCTCCTGTAACCCAGTCGGCCCGTGTCTTGACGGTTTTGTAAGCTTTATTATAGCCTCCAATAGCTAGGCGGTCTACAAATTTACTGCGGTAATGCCACCCCTTGAACACAGCGATTATACGGCATAAGCGTTTTCCTAAGCGCAAGGCAGACCTCTTCTGTTCAGCCACAACCCCGATAATCACTGCGCCGCTCAGGCCATTGCCGTACATCTGAATATACTGCCGCAGAAAAGTAGATCCCATACTGTGTCCAAGCATAAAGTAGGGAATATTAGGATATTTCTTCTCGGTTCTCTGGCGCAATGTATGCATGTCCCCTAATACACAGGCATTCCCATACTTTTCATTAAAGTATCCGTATTCTGTCCTGCTCTGAATCGACTTTCCATGTCCCAGATGATCATTCCCAACTACATAATAACCCTGCTGGCATAAATACTTTGCAAACTCATCATAACGGTTAATATACTCCACCATGCCATGGCTCAACTGCAAAACCGCTTTTACTTCGCCTTCCGGCCTCCATTCAATTGTATGAATCTCTGTATTTCCATCCTTAGACGGGAAGTAAAATTCGTCTTTCATCTATCTTATCATCTACCTATCATTTAAATTTATGTAATCACGATAAGGTGCTAGCGGCTTATATGCCGGACGGATAATCTTATCCACGTTCTTAAGTTCTTCCAACCTGTGGGCGCTCCAGCCGACAATACGGGCAGCAGCAAAAATTGGAGTATACAGCGCATCTGGAAGATCCAGCATACTATAGACAAGGCCGCTGTAAAAATCTACGTTGGCATTTACGCCTTTATACATCTTACGTTTCTCACCAATAATCTCAGGTGCCATAAATTCAACCTTTTCATAGAGGGCATATTCTGCTTCATGCCCTTTTTCAAATGCAAGCTGCTTGACAAAACGCTTAAAAATATCTGCTCTTGGATCAGAAATAGAATAAATCGCATGGCCCATGCCATAAATTAATCCCTTCTGGTCAAACGCCTTCTTATCCAAAAGGTCTGTCAGATACTGGCGTATCTGATCCTCATCCTCCCAATTGGTCAGCTTCTTTTTCATGTCATCAAACATCTGAGTAACCTTGATATTCGCACCCCCGTGCTTAGGTCCCTTTAAGGATGCCATGGCCGCCGCTATGGTAGAATAAGTATCCGTACCTGATGATGTGACAACATGGGTTGTAAATGTAGAGTTATTACCGCCGCCATGATCCATATGGAGCACCAGGGCCATATCCAGTATTTTGGCTTCCAGCTCTGTATATTTACGGTCCTCACGGAGCATCATCAAAATATTTTCTGCTGTAGACAGCTTTGGATTCGGAGCATATATATATAGGTCTTCGCCCCTTCTATAATTATATGCATGATACCCATATACCATCAGCATCGGAAACTGGCTGATCAGGTTCAGACATTGACGAAGTACATTTGGAATCGATGTATCATCTGCTTTCTTATCATAACTATAAAGGTTTAAAATACACCGGGAAATCATATTCATCATATCTTTACTCGGAGCCTTCATAATAACATCCCTTACAAAATTAGGCGGGAGCATCCTCCTGTCAGCAATCATACCCTGAAAATCTTTCAGCTGCCCTGCCGTAGGCAGGCTGCCGAACAAAAGAAGATATGCAGTCTCCTCAAATCCCGGATGACCTGCATCCAAAAAGCCTTTCACAAGATCTTTTATATTATAACCGCGGTAGTAGAGGTTTCCTGCACAGGGAACTTCTTTTCCATCCACAACCTTTGTGGCACATACATCTGAAATATTCGTCAGGCCAGCCAGCACACCTTTCCCATTTAAATCACGCAGGCCCCTCTTAACCTCATATTTCGTATAAAGCTCTTTTTCAATAGCATTGTTCTCCTCACAAATGCGGGCTAACTCTTCAACTTTCGGAGTGTTTTCAAAAATAATACTATCAATGTCCTTCTGTACTTTTGCCATAGAACCTCTCCTTCCTCTCACTAATCTCACTTGTCTGACCCTTCTATTATACTAAAAAAGTAGATTTTATACAATGAAATGTATATAAAATCTTTATGAACTGTGCAAAAGGTACAGGTCTAAAGGTACAGGTCTAAAGGCAATTGGGTACGTAACCCTTTTACATTTTGTTACGTCCTAAACTATTACTCACCTCTGCGAATTCTTCTAGTGTCAGGGCCTCCCCCCTCACGCCGCTGCCTTTGCCGAGTCTATTTATTGCCGCCTCTATCTGCTCTTTTGTATAATTTAGGTCTGGCGAATTTTTTAATCCATTTGCCAATGTTTTTCTTCTCTGATTAAAGGACGCACGGATAATCTGGAACATTTGTCTCTCATCGTCAACCTGTACTGGCGGTCTTTCAAACTTATCCAGATGGATGACTGCGGACCCTACTTTAGGCCTTGGCATAAAGCAGTTGAGAGGGACGTTGGCAACAATAACAGGCTTGGAATAGTACTGTACTGCCAGAGAGAGGGCACCGTAGTCTTTGGTTCCCGGCCTGGCCTGCATACGCTCAGCCACCTCCTTTTGTACCATGACTGTTATGCTTTTGACAGGCACATGGTTTTCAAACAATCCCATAATAATAGGTGTTGTGATATAATACGGCAGATTCGCAACTACCTTTATCGGCTGCCCGCTATTTTCTTTTTCCGCCAGGGCCGCTATATCTACTTTCATAATATCCTGATTAAGTATGCTTACATTGTCAAACCCGTCAAGAGTCTCCTGCAGAATCGGGATCAAAGCTTTGTCAATTTCTACTGCTGTCACTTTCCGTGCCGCCTTTGAAAGATACTGTGTCATGGTACCTATCCCAGGCCCAATCTCCAGAACCATATCATCCCGTGAAATCTCTGCTGCCCGTATTATTTTATCTAATACATGTGTATCTATAAGAAAATTCTGCCCAAATCTTTTCTGAAATACAAAATTATATTTTTGAAGAACTGCTATTGTATTCTGTGGATTGCCTAATATAGGTTCCTTCATAAATTCCTCCTAACTGCATTGAAATCATTTCTGCCCCAAGAGCCTATCCCTGCCTCACTGCCCTATCTGCAGGATAGGACTTTCAGAATGGGTAGTTCCTATGAGGGTATCGTTTTAAACTGTACTGCGTTTATACATATAGTATACCTTATTGGACAAAGTCCGCCCGTCCGAAGGACATGTGTTAAGGGGTGCCCTGTGGGTATACCCACAGGACTGCCAAAAGCATCTGCACAGTCCGCCTGACATATCTATTGGCAGCATGCCCTAGAGTTGGTACAATTCCCTGGCATTCTCCTCTGTCTGCCTAATAACTTCCTCATAAGCCATCTCTTTGAGCTGGGCAATCTCCTCCGCCACATAAACCAAATTCAGAGAAGAATTCCTTTTTCCCCTGTTAGGGACAGGCGCCAAATATGGGCAGTCAGTTTCAAGTACAAGGGATTCTAATGGTACCTGCCTCACTACATCTTTAAGTTTCTTTGCATTTTTGAAGGTCACCACCCCGCCAATGCCAAGATAAAATCCCATTTTAACATATTCCTGGGCCAGCTCTTTTGAATAGGAGAAGCAGTGAATTACCCCTTTCATCCCTTTGGCATATTCCTGCATAATCTCCAATGTATCTGCTGCCGCCTCCCGGCTGTGGATAATAACAGGAAGTCCATGTTTCCTGGCCATCTGTAATTGTAGGATAAACCATTTTTTCTGTAATTCGCGGCTTTCATTGTCCCAATAATAATCCAATCCAATCTCTCCCACGGCCACAATTTTATCTTCTTGTATAATATTTTCCAAACGCTGAAACTTCTCCTTGTCTAGTTCTCCAACTGCATCAGGATGTACGCCTGCCGCCCCATATATAAAGGTATACTTCTCTATAAGCCTTCTTATTTTATCCCACGAACTTACGTCAGAGCTGACATTTACAACCGTACCCACCCCGCTTCCAGCCATAGCTCCTAATATTTCTTCTCTGTCCACATCAAACTGCTCATCATCGTAATGCGCATGTGTATCAAAAATCATAACTGCCTCCTGTTTTTTAGAACCTCTGTATTTATTTCGTTAAAACCTGTGCCCCCAGAGGCGTACACTTAACATACGCCCCCGCAGAAAGGCGGGCACTGCCGTGCCTATCTAAGCATACCCTGAAGGCTGCCCTTAATGCTGGTCTGCACAGACAGGCGGACATGAACATACCAATAAGGTATATTAAAATCAGGCCCTGTGATCAGGACCTGACTCTTACTTTTGTTGTATTATAACACAATATCATCTATCTTTTCAAATGTTACCATGCTATAGGACTCCACCGTATTCCCGGCTGCTAAATAAAAGGTATCGCCGCTGTACACGCCCCTGCCGCTTCCATAGCCGCTCAATTCTCTGTCAAAGATACATTGGAACCCTACATTCTCATCATAGGAGAATACATAATAGTGCTGAATATCCCCATTTGCCGAAAATCCTATAAGGTTCCTTTCTGTATCAATCAAAGCTGCCTTATAATTATAGGCAATATCTGTAGAATAGCAATCCTCCAGCACATATTTTTCAATTTCTTTTACATCCCCAGGATCAGAAATATCAAACATTGACAGCTTCACACCATTTGCAGCTGTGCCCGTCTCATCCATATCCATGCCTATGCCAAGCAGAAGTCCCTCCCCATATGGATGGAGGTATTCTGAAAATCCCGGAATCTTGAGCTCTCCTGTTACAACAGGCGCAGAGGGATCTGACAGATCTACTGAGAACAATGGGTCCACCTGTTTATAAGTCACAAAATAACCTGTGTCTCCCATAAATCTTGCAGAGTATACAGTCTCCTCCTCTGCCAACCCTTCTATCCGTCCAAGCTCCTGGAGATTTCCATCCAGAATAAAGAGGGAATTACTCTCCTTTGCATCCGATTTTTTCTCCGAATCCTGTGCGCCAATTCTTAGAATAGGAGATACGCTTCCCCCATCCACTGGACTCACTGTGGTCACTAACCTAAGGTTTCCCTTATATTCGTCAATGCTGAAGGAGTCGTTTAGTGTGCCGTCAACCTTTGTCTGTCCCACAGCCTCCAGTTTCCCATCCTGATAAGACACCTTTCTGATATAAGTCTGGCTCACATCAGATACATCAGAATTATAATACGCCTCGCATACATAAATATTGCTGTTGCTGACATAGGTCAAACCCGAGCTTCCAAAGATAGCCTTGCTGTCAGCCTTCTCCCCCGGTTCTTTCATTGAAAATGAAGAGACCACTGTATACTGGCTCCCCCGTATAACCTGCGGCATCAGTATATTCCTGCTGTCTATAGACTGGCCCTGCACCTCTGGAATATAAGCCTGTATATCCTTCTTCTGGGCAGCTATATCTGCGTAAAAATTACTAAACAAATATATATAATCCCCCACGATTCTCATTGTATGGAACTCCCCGCTCTGGGTAATCTTCCCAACTGATACAGGTTCTGCGGGATTACTCACATCGTAGGTCTCGGCCACAGTATACTGCCTGTAACTCTGTCCGTAACCCGCTTCTCCATCCTCATATTCAGTTCTTGTATAGACAAGAACCAGTCTCTCATCCTTTATATATATCTCAGACCCATATTTGCCGTCGTCTAAGCGAATGGTGCCCATCTGCTTTAGTTCCTGATTTTCAATATTCACAATCTGTACTTTCTGTCCATCCAAAATATATAAATTCTTCCCATCTGTTTTAATAATATCGCCTTCAGCAACCCCCTCCTGCCTGATATTGGTATCAGAAAAAGAAGCCGCCCCGCTGCTGTCCTCTGACACAGCAAATTCAGCTGACTGTTCCAAGCTTTTCTCTTCCCCGCCCGCCATACTGTCCTCTGTCCTGCTCTCTATATACTGTTCTTCCTTCTCTCTTAGCTTCCTCTCCTCCTTAATATATTTATATATCTCATCATATCCGCTGGCCGATGCAATGGTTAAACCGGACTCAGGCGAGTCTTCTATTTCTCCTTCAGAGATATCTTTTGTCTCTGACTCTGAAGATTGGCCCAGCACAGCCGAGGCTGCCCCTCCTGGTCTGTCTCCTCCTAGAATCCCGCCTGCAGCGGCCGCTCCCAGAATCACCACACAGCATACTGCTGCCGCAATAGTATATCCCACTTTCCACACACCTGTCTTCCCGCTTTTCTTTTTATCCAGCAGGTTTCCGATATTCTCCGGCTTCAGACATACAGGAATCTCCGCATCTCTGGCTGATTCCCTAATAAGCTCTTCTATCTCCCTGTCATCCCGGCTCCTGTTCTCTAAATCTTTCCCATCCATACTCATAATCCATACCCCTTTCTACTCCAGGACACGGCGCATCTTCTCAAATGCCCGCGTCTTTTTCGAGCGGACTGTGGCAGGGTTCATATCCATCATGTTTCCTATCTCGCCGCTCTGATAACCCCCAAAAACAGAAAATGCCACAATCATCCTTTCCTCCTCAGTTAATGCCCCAAATGCAGCTTTTACGTCATGAGCCTGCGCATAATCCCTCTCTGCTTCCAGAATATCTGGTTTCAGCTCATCCGCCGGCTGTTCAGTCCTAAACCTCTTCTTACACTGGTTGCTCAAAATCTGGAATATCCAGCTTCTGAATGCTTCCGCCTTCCGAAGCCTTCCTATATTCTCATAAGCCGACATAACCGCCTCGCTTACTGCATCCTCAGCATCCTGAGGGTGCCTCAGTGTATACAATGCAAATTTATATAACTCTACATGAATCCTTGCATACAGTTCGGAAAATGCCTTTGTATCTCCCCTGCATGCTTTTTTAATCAGTACACGCTCTGTACTATTCTCATAATCATGCATCTTCCCCCTCCTCTCCAGTCCTGTATGTTCAGGACATTATCGTGTGAAGCATTTATGAGTGCGGCCAAAACAAAATATTCTATTCTGTTTTATATATAAGAGTTAAATATTGTTCTGTTTGTTGCATAGAAATTATCATTTTTATTTCGGAAAATCAGCCGGAGTTCCCCCTTTTTGAATCCATATATCCTTACTGCCATTATATTTCTAAAGCAGCTTACAGGAACACTAAAAGAACAGGCTTATATACAGTGTAAGGGGGGATGGGCGCTGCAAAAAATCTGCAAGGCAAAAATCCTTTTTAAACCCTCCCCAGTTGTGCCCTTACTTATCATGATTTTTAGATATATAATAAAAATAAACATTTACCAGGATTAATAAAAAAGTTAGAAAAATATTAGAAATGACTGTAAATATAGTATTATCAGAAAGTCTGGACAGTGTCATGCCAAGAGACAGCATGATACTAAATATTCCTTGAAATAAGGAATTAATCTCTGGAGTTCCCTTTTTTCTCTGAAAGATGCCCTTTTTCTTTGGTATATGCCGCGCTATCACCCCTTTGTCACGCTCACTATATTGATGTAAGTCCTTCTTTATATGAATCTCTGCTTTGGGCAATAGAAGGGCCGACATCTAATATAAAAATCTTTTGTAGAAAAATTGGGGTTCAAAAGCTATTAATAGGTCAAATAGTTTTTTATATCTTAATGCCTTTGGGAAAAAGTAACATATATTGCTTAAAAAGCATCTATCCATGACTACTATTTTTTCTTTAAAAGAGATTTATGTTTATGTAAGTCTCAATGGCTGAGAGCCAAATATATAGGTACTTAAAACTTATAACATCTGCGCATAAATCTACTTGAAACCGGCTTGTCTATAAAACGGCCCTTTCTAGTCCTTTTATATACTGCTGTCTGATTCGGGTATTTATTAATAAGATAATGAATTGTTGAGTTTTTCCCTGCACCGTCAATACCTTCCAGCGCAATAATAATGTTTTCCATAGATAAGGCTCCAGAAATATAGAAAATAAGCTAAAACAATATACCCAGTATTTTAACCTAATTTTTACATTTGAACTCTTTGATAGCAATAACAATGAGTCTCCTGCCGGGGCCTTATAAGAATCCATCCTGGCATACCAAAAGGACATGTAAACATGTCCGCTTGGCTCGTTGCCCGCGGGAATAAAAAGCTGCTGCAATCTATAAATTATCATTTAAATACAACCTCATGCCTTTTACCGGCAATGTCATCCTAAAACGAAATTTATTATGCAGCAGCTATATAGTCCTACAGTTTATACTAAAATAATACTTTTATATTAACCTCTGTAATAGTTAATCAGGCATCCCTTTAATATAATCTCCCTTTCCACATCTGTTAAATCGCCAAGGCGCAGCTGAATCTCTTTCAGTCCGTTCCCGACTACATACGCTTTGACCTCATCGGCTTTACTCTCAACCGCCTTTCTCACATCAGGGACAAAGATATAATCTCCATTTTTAAACGGAAGCGACTCGTGGCCTGCATCTGTGAGGAATGGAAGCATGCCCCAGTTAATCAGGTTAGAGCGGTATCTCTTCGTAGCATACTCATTTGCAATATTGGCCCATCCTCCAAGGACTTTCTGGCAGGAGGCAGCCTGTTCACGTGCAGATCCATCCCCAGGCTTTACAGCAAAAATTGTACTTCCCACTCCAATATTTCCTTCTCCTGCCTCCGGATATTTCTCCTGTATCTTTGCCATAACCGCCTTTAACTCCTCCAGGGCATCAAGAGGACATGCGCCTGCCTCAATGGCTTTCTGGGCGGCCTGCACTTCTTTTGCACGCCCCACATAGGCCGGATCCTTTCTGGAAAGTGTAAACTCAGCAAGTCCCAGCGGATTCGAGCGGTAGGAAGAAGTCTCACCGGAAGGAATAAGCTCGTCCGTAGTAGTAACAGGGTCATGTATCTCCGAAACAACCTTCAAAACTAAATTCTCAGGCAAGGGGGACATGGCCGGCCAGTCCTTAATATTAGGGCCAAACTTAATCTCTACCGATGGGTCTGCCACACCCTTACTGTCAAAAACTCTATTCTCATAAATGCTCTTGTCAAAGTGATACTTCTGCCCTTTATACTCTACATCCAAATCTGCTGCGGAAGTCAAAAATCCCTTATTTGCCGCTGTTGCCGCAATAGAGCGGGCATCCATCAATGCCACGGAAGCAATCTGGCCGCTCTGCAGCTTGGACCCTTCACGGTTGGGGAAATTCCTGGTGGAATGGCGTATAGAAAAAGCATTGTTAGCCGGAGTATCCCCTGCCCCAAAGCAAGGCCCGCAGAAAGCGGTCTTAACAATCGTTCCCGCCGTCATCAAATCTGCAACAGCACCATTTTTTACAAGCTCCATATAAATGGGCGTACTTGCCGGATATACACTAAAGGTAAATTCATCACTGCCGATATTTCTCCCTTTAATAATATCTGCTGCCGCGCAAATATTCTCAAATCCGCCTCCTGCGCATCCAGCAATAATTCCCTGTTCAACATAAAGCTTCCCATCCACAACCTTATCCTGCAGGCTATAATCCACCGCGCCGTCTAAGCTCACCAGCGCCTTTTTCTCTACATCATGCAAAATATCCTTCAGATTTGCATTTACCTCATCAATAGTATAAACGTTGCTTGGATGGAACGGCATAGCTATCATTGGCTTAATCTTGCTTAAATCTACATATACCATTCCATCATAATATGTACATGCCCCAGGACTGAGCTCCTTATAATCCTCGCCTCTGCCGTGTATCTCATAGAACTCCTGTATCTTTTCATCTGTCTGCCAGATCGAGGACAGGCAGGTTGTCTCCGTTGTCATGACATCAATGCCAATACGGAAGTCAGCGCTCAGGCGGCCCACGCCAGGCCCAACAAATTCCATCACTTTATTGTTTACATATCCATTCCCAAATGTAGCACCGATAATGGCAAGGGCAACGTCCTGAGGCCCTACGCCCTTAGCCGGCTCGCCATCCAGGTAAATTCCGATAACCTCTGGCATTTTAATATCATATGTCTTGCCAAGGAGCTGCTTAACAAGCTCAGGCCCTCCTTCTCCCATTGCCATAGTTCCCAGAGCGCCATAGCGTGTATGGCTGTCTGATCCCAAAATCATCTTACCGCCGCCCGCGAGCATTTCTCTGGCAAACTGATGGATAACTGCCTGATGAGGAGGCACATACACACCGCCATATTTCTTGGCGCAGGTCAGGCCAAACATGTGGTCATCCTCATTGATGGTCCCGCCTACTGCACACAAACTATTATGGCAGTTTGTCAGCACATAAGGCACCGGAAACCTTTCAAGCCCTGAAGCCCTCGCAGTCTGGATAATACCCACAAATGTAATATCATGGGAAGTCAGCTTATCAAACTTAATCTGCAGGCGCCCCATGCCCCCTGATGTATTATGTTCTTTTAATATACTATATGCAATGGTATTCTCAGCAGCCTCGGCATTTGATGCCGGAGCCTGTACATTGCCTGTATCTTCAACTATCTCGGTGCCATTTAATAAATAAACACCATGGTCATATAATTTTATCATAATTCAACCTCCTGAATATCCTGTTTTTACTCACTGCTGTTTATCATTTTAGCATGATAAAGAATGGATGTAAATATGCAGGAAAATTTACCGCGCCATAAAAAGGACTGCTGCAAATTATAAAATTTCACATTGGTATGACAGCGGTCTCTTTATTAACATTATCACCCTATATGAAAACAATTTTGCAGCAGTCCCTTTTCTTTGCAAGAGTACTCTCAATCATTCATGTAAAAGTCTGACTATACCACTCATCGGGAATTTACAGCTAATTTATGAGATGGCCATGCAGCAATTTAATTCAGCCTGTATGCGAAATTCAGTAAGGCCAGTCTGTTAAATACAGTGAACTATCCGGCACGCCTTAATTTGCTTCTCTCATAATCTTAACAATTATAAGATCCGTCTCGCCCATAGAAATGATATCCTCTTTCTGAATCAATATGGGCTTCTGGATTCTCTTTCCATTCAAATACGTATGGTTCTTAGACCCCTCGTCCCTGAGATACAGCTTATCTCCGTTCCTGACAATTGCGCAATGAACCTTAGATATCTTCCTGTCATCAGGGAGTGAAAAGAACTCCTCAAAAGCCACCTCTTTTGTCGTTCTTCCTATGCCAAGTGCGTCATAGAAAATAAAGCTATAGCGCTCCTGGGTATCATCATCCTCCAGAATAACCTTCCAGCGCCTCTTTACGCTGTCCTGGGATGCCCTCTGGCCGCCAGCCTTCCTGCCCTTTCCCGATGTTCTGTCATCATCTTCCAACATATATTCTTCATCCAGCTCAAAATGTCTATAGTCTTTTCTCTCTTTTACAATCGTAACAACTGTTATGATAATAGTGACTAAGATTAATACGGCCAGGACTGTCAGAATAATCCAGTACATCATTCGTAAATCAACTCCTTCAAGAGTTTATAGTACTATATTTTTACATTTCAGGCAAGCCATACAAAATATTTCTGCCTCCTGTTAGTTAATTCTCGTACTCACATATATACCCTATCTGCCCTGAGTAGGCTGGTTCCGCGGCAAGCATATCATTGGGGGTATCATTCCATACAAATCTTTTTTCTCCGTCAAAGAAAAATAGGCTCATATATTTTTCCTCCAGATTTCCATCCTGAAAGCTGGGTTCCCCCGCTTTCCATGCATCGCTGCACCAGACATTCTCTGAATTAAGCTCCTCACCAAACAGCTTATTTTCCTCATTTGCCCAGTAATATTCCTGGGACTGGCTGTCTCTTCTGCCCCCAATATGAAAATAAATACTTGTGAGCTTTTGTTTGCTTATTTCTTTTCTGATAGCCTCATACTCATTTTCACTATTAATTCTTACCAAATACCCGCCCCGGCTGATACAGTCCTGAAATGCCTCCTCCCATGTGGCATCCTTCACTATATACTCGTATCGGTGAATGGAACTGTCGTCGGCGGGAATAGAGGAGTCATAGGTATTTAAGCTCCCGCCTGCCTGTTGGCTCACCTGATCTTTGCTCCCCTCTGTCCCTTTGGCTGTGTCTGTACCCGCCTCTCCATTATCCTCCTGACCCTGGCCTGATTTATCTGCATCGGCTGCATGATTGCTGTTCTCCTGCCCGGCTTTATCTGTATTTTTATCAGTTTCACCTTGGGATGAAACCTGAGCCTTATTTTCTTCTGTCTTTTCTCCGGACAGCAGATTCCCTGCGATAACTCCTGCCGTAATTCCCAGCACAAATGCCAGTATAACTCCAACAATAATCAATATCCGTATTTTGCTTTTGTGATTCCCTTTCATACCTCTCTCCTCCTTTTATTCCCGCGGGCAACGAGCCAAGCGGACATGTTTACATGTCCCTTTGGCGGCTGCCGCGAGGGTCTAATACCCCACTGTTTGCATCGCTGCTAGTTTGATGCCCCGTATGCTTGCATCGGGGCCTTTGACTTTTGCCTGCCTCCCATAACCATATACCGGACAACAGGCTTATTGCCAAAGCCGCCCGAAGGACGTAAATTAAAGGTTGCCCTTTGGGTATACTCTAAAGACATCCTCTGGCACGCACCCTTGCGGGTGGGTTCGGGCAAACAATGTATACGTACCAAGCCTCTAATGTCCAATACTTATGATAAAAGACAGAAGCCCCTGATTCACAGGGCCTCTGTCTTACAGAACTTCCTACAATCAAAAATTTAATTTACAGTCTCTTTAACAGGGCTTCTCTCTCAGCCTCAAACCCAGGCTTGCCCAAAAGTGCAAACATATTCCTCTTATAGCTCTCCACGCCAGGCTGATTGAATGGATTAACGCCGAGTAAATATCCACTCACGCCGCATGCGAACTCAAAGAAATAAAACAGCTGGCCTAAATAAAACTCTGTCTGCTCGGGAATTGTCACCATCAGATTAGGCACATTGCCGTCTGTATGGGCGAGAATTGTTCCGTTCATTGCACTTTTATTAATAAAATCTACCGTCTTACCTGTCAGATAATTCAGGCCATCCAGGTCAACGGGTTCCTCATTGATAATAATCTCCTCTTTAGACATCTCTACATTGAGGACTGTCTCAAACAAAATCCTGTTTCCATCCTGGATAAACTGTCCCATGGAGTGCAGATCGGTCGTCAAGTCTACTGATGCCGGGAAGATGCCCCGCTGGTCTTTACCTTCGCTCTCTCCATACAACTGTTTCCACCACTCGGATATATAGTGCAGGCTCGGCTCATAATTAGCCATAACCTCAATTACTTTACCTTTTCTCAGCAGAATGTTACGGACTGCCGCATACTGTAATGCGCCGTTTTCTGCAAAATCATTTTCCAGGGCTTCCTTTCTCGCTGAAGCAGCGCCCTCCATCAGTGCTGTAATATCTGCACCGCTCACTGCAATTGGAAGAAGGCCTACTGCTGTCAGCACGGAAAAACGGCCTCCCACATCGTCAGGCACTACAAAAGTCTCATACCCTTCCTCGGTTGCAAGGTTCTTCAACGCTCCCCTTGCTTTATCAGTAGTAGCATATATTCTCTTAGCTGCTCCCTCTTTTCCATATTTTTTTTCTAAGATTTCTTTAAATACACGGAAAGCAATGGCTGGCTCAGTAGTCGTCCCTGATTTGGAAATCATATTGATAGAAAAATCTCTGTCCCCTACTACGTCCATCAGATCTTTTATGTAAGTACTGCTGATACTGTTGCCCACATAGTAAATCTCCGGCGACTTTCTAATCTCTTTCGATACCACATTGGCGAATGAATGTCCAAGGAAATCAATCGCGGCCCTCGCTCCCAGATAAGAGCCGCCGATACCGATTACTAATAATACATCCGAATCACTGCGAATCTGCTCTGCCGCCTTCTGAATACGCATAAACTCTTCTTTATCATAATTAACCGGCAGGTCAATCCATCCAAGAAAATCATTGCCCGCGCCTGTCTTTGCAACAAGCTCCTCTTTTGCCTGTGCAACCAGGCCACTCATATATTCCATCTCATGTCCCTGAATAAAACTACTTACTTTTGAATAATCAAATGTAACTTTTCCTGCCATTGTTATCCTTCCTCCCTGAGTCGTATCTCTCTATACTTTACCCCACAGTTTTGCTGTATATTTACTAGCCAGGACCTTTGCCGCAAAACCTCCGCTGGGGCAGCTTTGTACTTTGATTTTGCCTTGGCCCCGCCCTTCCGGGCCCATGTTGTACAGGCCCGCTTAGATATATATTAATTTTACCAAATATGCCCTTCTTTATCAAGCTAAAAACTCCTCCAATATTTGACGGATGGCCTCTTCTTTTAATGCAGGCTGCTCCCCTTCCTCCGTCTTTTCTTTCACTGTACGGCGGATTACCTGTCTGGCGGCATCGCCTTTCTCCACCTTTCTTGGCTCTCCTTCTATATTAATAGATAATTCCTTTTCCTCCTTCACCGCTGCCGCCCTGGACGCACTTGTGCTTTCTGGACTGATAACATCTATATTCTCTTTTTCTGTCTGTTTTACTCTCCTGTAACGATGGGCGCAGACATTCTCCAAATAATCAACCATATAATTTTTTGCAGCGTTTATTTTGTAAGTCTCATCAGATAACTGGCTGATTACTGATAGGACAATCATCTCTGCGGCCCCCACTGCAAGATACTGAAACATCTGCTCACAAAATCCATGTGCTGCATAGTGTCCAAGTGCCCCGGCGGCGGCCAGGATTCCTGAAAACCATATTGTCTGTATTTCTAGCTGTCTCCACGTATGTATTCGGAAAATAAATCCCCGATATTCATATATGTACTTCTCTACAAATGCCCCTACATTATCCACCGTATCGTGTATCATACATGCGTGTTCATATTTGGCCCGCACGAGCTTCATCAGTTTGTGTGTACTCTTTGACATATTACCTGCCGCCTTTGCCATGCGGCGCAGAGTAAGCTGGTTTACAATCTTGGCCAGCACTCCTATGACACCTATTGCAATCATTAGATAGAAAACAATATTTGTGTCAGCTGCTACATTCTTAAACATAACTAGACCTCCTGTTTTTGGTTGTGCCACAACTACCATTTTTTGGTGTGAGCTTATTATAGCCCAACTTTCCCGGACATGCCTTAAAAACCGTTCTACATATTTCGCCATATGCAAAGTCCCGGGCCCTCATACTGCAATCTGAGATACTTAAGAATTCTAGGGCATTTGAAGTCTTTTAATCCTTAAATTTAACAGCCTGTTTTAAACATAGTATTTTTGTGCGCCTTAAGAATGCTCCTGTCATTTTATAGCAAAATCACCCGAAAATTGACTGACGAAAATAATATACTGGTAATTTTTTTTATGATTTGTTATAATTCTCATAGAATTTATTTGGGAGGTCATGCTATGCAATATAAGCCGCAGGGAGTCTGTTCACAGATGATAGATTTTGAAATTCAGGATAATAAGGTAAGAAATGTAAAATTTCTCGGGGGATGCAGTGGAAACCTCCAAGGTATTGCCAGTCTGATTGAGGGAATGGATACCAGCGAGGCAATTGCAAGAATTGAAGGCATTAAATGCGGATTTAAAAAAACATCCTGCCCGGATCAGCTGGCACAGGCATTAAAAAAAGCAACCGGGAATTAGAACCGGTTGCTTTTTTATATGGATTTCCATGAACTCTATTTTAATAAATGACACTCCATCTCGAGCGATTGAAGCAACTGTCTGGTGCAGCGCATCAAAAAATTTGTGGTGTTTTCTCGGTACAGGTCTTTTCTATAATCAAAATTGTTAATAGTTTCTTTTCCTGTATGCGGTACACTTGACAGTTGCTTCAATCGCTCGAAATGGATAGTATTTATGGAGGCTAGTTTACAAAGATACCGTCTGTAACGGAAATTGCTTCATCATATGGTAACTCCTTATCCATACCCGCCGCATGGTCAGCATGAACCCTATAATAATATCCACTATCTACTTTCATCGTCTTAGATGTTGCAACGTAATAAGTGTCTTGATCTTCTACTTGCCAAAAATCAATCTGATCCCAAGCTTTATCTTCTTCATTATATCGATCTACATATATAATAGTTGAAACATAATCTACAGTATGGTTTGCAGTTGTAGAGGCATAAACATAAATTCTTCCTTTTCCTGCTTTCGTTATCGAGCAGTCACCATCCATTAAATGTTTACCCCTCTCAATCCCTGTATTAGTAGAACCGCTTGAACTATCATTCGTTGTTAAGATAGAACCATCTATGCTCTCTACAATTTGTATTTCATTTCCATCGGATGCTACCGCGTCTGAAATGGGGCACAAAGATAAACCGATGATCATTGACATAGAACATAATGTTGATATAATCCTCTTTTTCATTTGATTTCCTTTCTTAGTTACATATTCTCTATTAAGTAAACAACTAGTGCTTCTAAAACTTATGGACTATTAGAAAAATATTGTAAATTTTCTATAACCCCTATAAAATCTTCTTTATTCATGATCCCTTTCAGTTGGTAGTTAATACCTTGATAACTAAAATCGGCTATTAGCCTAGGATTCTCATAACCTTCTACTTCATATTCCATTACAGTAATGCTCTGCTTATCCGTATCAACTGTAAAATCTCCAAGAAATCTATCACCTTTATTTAGGCTTAAGGATGAATCTGCGTTACTCGTATATATAATATAACGTATAACTTCACCATTATATTGATAAAATAGCTTTGCCAATTTTTGTTCCTCATCTACTACTTGATTCTCTAACCTCATCCCTTCAGGTTTATAGCCAAACCTTATAGCTGATATACCTAATTTATCATTTACATTTTTGTATACTGCTAACTCACTTCCATCCTCCGATTCCTGTATATCCATATCTTGTACATTTATAACTTTTATTTCTTCATCACCACTGAGTCTATCCAACAGTACCTTCCAATATGACTTGCTCCCCACACTTGTCATACTCATTCCGGCTACCATTAAACAAACTACTGCCACTGCCGCCGCCAGGCGTTTTCCTGCAGAAAAATGAAATCTCCTGGTTTTCTTCTTTGTCTCTTTATCTGTATTCAAATTCCCACCAACAAGGGTATCCTCCATTTCATCCCCTTTGGACTGACGGACTTCATCCAACAGAGTCTGCCCAATGGCGTCCCTTAATTCTTGTCCGGTAGATGAGTGAGTCCCATCCAGCAGGGTATAAAACTTTGACTCTCCCTTATGCAAACCTCTCTCCTCAGCTTCCCATCTGAGCAACTCTCGTCCAAGGTGAAGCGCCACCGCATCTGTGTCTGACAGCCTAAACTTGATTTTATCATTTGTAAGTAGAGAAAAATTTGGCGTAATCTCCTGCGAAAACTCTTCGTTATTACTATGCTTATGGCTTCTGACGCCTTTCTCCTCATAAGCCCGTATTTCAGCCAAAAGCTCCTCTTCCATCTTTTCCGACACGCATATATCTTCGAGGTCAGCGTTATTTATTATTTTCTTTTCTATCTTCCTGGCCTCTTTTTCGATTTCTTCCTTCAGTAAGAGTTTTTTGATTTGTTTCATTCTTGCTCCCCTTATTTTGGTTACTAGTTTTTCTTGACTTTTTAATAAATAAGTTTAATATGAAATTATATGTGTTTTGCCAGTTATATGCAAGTATAACTTTCGGTTTTTTAAGCATAATATAAACAATTCATATCTGGAGGTCTTATATATTATGAAAAGAATCATACTTACCGGCGGTGGAACAGCCGGGCATGTCACCCCCAATATAGCCCTGATTCCCCGGCTTAGGGAATTGGGTTATGATATCCAATACATAGGCTCCTATAAAGGTATCGAAAAGGAATTAATCGAACCTTTTGGGATTCCCTATCATGGTATTTCTTCCGGTAAGCTCCGACGATATTTTAGTGTACAAAACTTTACAGATCCATTTCGTGTTATTAAAGGTTTTGGCGAGGCCCATTCTATTATTAAAGAGCTAAGGCCCGATATTATCTTTTCAAAAGGAGGCTTTGTATCTGTCCCTGTTGTCCTGGCAGGCAAGAGGTGCAAAGTTCCTGTCATCATTCATGAATCTGATATGACACCAGGCTTAGCTAATAAAATTGCTATACCATCTGCAACTAAGGTATGTTGTAATTTCCCTGAGACACTCGAATCACTTCCAGAGGATAAGGCAGTGCTCACCGGTTCCCCCATCCGCCAAGAATTATTATCCGGCAATAAAATTGCTGCCTTGGATATGTGTGGTTTCTCCGCAGACAGACCTGTTATTCTTGTAATTGGCGGAAGCCTGGGTTCTGTAGCAGTTAATAATGCAGTTCGCCTGGCCTTGCCTGATCTGCTTGAGCATTTCCAGATTGTACATCTATGCGGTAAAGGCAAAATAGACGAATCCTTGAGCAGTATGGATGGCTATGCTCAGTTTGAATATATCAAAAATGAACTCCGTGATATATTCGCCTTGGCCGATATTGTTATTTCCAGGGCTGGTGCAAATGCCATATGTGAACTTGTAGCTCTTAGAAAACCCAACCTCCTGATCCCGCTTTCCGCGAATGCAAGCCGCGGGGACCAAATCTTAAACGCCCGCTCATTTGAGCGTCAAGGTTTTAGTATGGTTCTGGAGGAGGAAGATCTCACAAAAGAATCACTGCTTGAAGCTGTAAGAAAGCTATATAATAACCGCGGCACTTATATGGATGCCATGCGGGATTCAAGACAGCAGGACTCTATTGATACAATTATAAGCCTTATAGAAGCAGCCAGCGCCAAACAAAGTTCTTAAAGATGGCCATAAAAGCTATTACTATTGATTCTTTATTTTAAAGTATTTGTAGCGAACTATCCTCTTTAGCGGCATCCCTTAATACATGCCTATTAAACAACTAACGTTCAATATGATATACCTATTGAACTTCTAATGTTCAATGGGATATGCCTATTGATCTGCTAATCTCCAATAGGATATGGGTTTGGACATTTCCTCAGTTGATAGCGTGTTTCAGGCAAATTTATAATTAGCAAACCTACTGTACTGATTCGATTTGTTTGGAATGCGCCCCTGATAAAAGTAACCGAAGAATAAAACAAATTATCAAACACTCATAGTACACTGATACGTCTGCTTTCTATAAAATAACTCTATTTTATTTCTATCGGCTTAATTGTTATCGGCATGTGCTGCCATTATCTTCAGTATTGCAGAACAAAAAATTATTTAATTCATTTACACAAATATAAATATCCCAAAACACTATGTATTGTATATAGGATATTGGCAACACATAGCAGTGTTGCCACATCTGCAGCCAAAGCTGCAGAAAGTCTTAGATATGTACTAGACACATCAATTAAATCTTATTCCTTGCGGCCTCTTCCTACTTACTATGACCGGTTTAGTTCGTCATACTCTACACCGAATTCCTTCTTTATCCAAGTTCTGGCTCTATGTAATAGGCTATGAAGAACTTCAATACGAATTCCCATCTCCTCTGCTACTTTCGCCTGAGGTATTTCAAGATAATATACCAGAGTCATGGCTTCATACCATCTCTTGTTTCTCTCCATCAGTGCTGTAAATATTTTTTCATGAAGCTCGTGACGTTCAAGATCTTTTAATTCTTCCATAAATTCATATTCTGCACTCTCGACTATCTCCTGAGCTTCCCCTGCTATTTCATCATCCGGCACTTCGCGCACGGCTCTTTTCTTATAATTTAAGGCATAATTCTTAGCAGTGGTATATAGCCATGATTTAATATTACTGCGATTCATATCATTATAATAAATATATAATTGCAAGAACGTATTCTGGGTAATATCTTCCGCCACATCAAAATTACCGGAGTATGTATATGCCGCCTTTAAGACAAGATTTTTATATTTCTCGTAAACCTCATCAAATCCATTATTTTCAGTCAACATTTTATCCCCGATATCACATTACTTTACTTAGTATCTCTTCTTTATCCGCATCTGAAAGCTTACCCATTTTCCAACCTAACCCTACATTATCACCTTTATATCTTGGGATCAGGTGCATATGAAAATGAAAGACAGTCTGCCCTGCCGCTTCTTCATTATTTTGTACGATATTATAGCCATCGCAGTCCAGAATACCTTTGAGCTTCACTACCATTTTCTTGGCCAAAACCAACACTTCAGCCGCCAGTTTTTCATCCAAATCATATAAGTTCCTATAATGCTCTTTCGGAATAATTAAAGCATGTCCCTTTGCCGCAGGACTTAAGTCTAAAATAACACGGAAGTTTTCGTCTTCATAAAGGGTTGCGGACGGAATCTCACCCGCTGCCAATTTACAAAAAATACAACTCTCGTCTCTCATAGTATTCCCTCATTTCTTTTTTATTTACCCATAGTATATCCCATTTTTATCGAAATGAGAAGAGTTTTTATCCTCCTATTCATACGCTTTTTCCCCTTGCTTCCTGTCGAAAATTGTCAATCTGATTTTGTTGAACACAGCGAATCAACGTGCTAGACTACAATCAGAACTACAAAAGGAGGGCCAATAAATGTTACATAATGTTGACATCAATAAAATGAATACGCTTATGGAGGAAAACCCTGCCGCAAAGCAGATTATCAGCCAATTGTTGGACAACCATCATGAAACCGTTTCCACGATTGCCCACGAAATACGTAACCCCCTTACTCTAATATCTTCATCCCTTCAGGTCATGCAAATCCAACACCCTGAAATACAGGAGTTTCCTCACTGGAAACAGACTCTTGGGGATGTCAATTTTGTATGCCAGCTCCTAAATGAACTATCTACCTTTAACAATGGGAATACCCTGCACTACTCAGTTTTTTCCATAGAGCGGCTTCTTAAAAATGTTGCAGTTTCTTTTGCAATTTCTCTGGATACAGATGATTCTGACATCGAATTTACTTCTTCTATCCCTTCTGGCCTCGGCGATATTACAGGGGATAAAATAAAACTGGAAGAAGTCTTCCTAAACCTTCTGCGCAACGCTAAAGAATCTATCACCGGCGAAGGCAAGATTCAACTTACAGCAAACTGTAATAAAAATTCACTAATAATACAATGTAAAGATAGTGGATGCGGCATATCAGAAGATATTATTGACTATATATTTGAACCGTTCAGAACTTATAAAGAAGGAGGCACCGGCCTAGGACTCTCACTCTCCAAAAGAATCATTGAATCACATGGCGGCTCCATATCCGTTGATTCCAAAATAGATGAAGGTTCCACCTTTACCATCATTCTTCCGATTTAACAGCAGTGGACTTGTTATACTACCAATATTAAATACCAAAAATACTAATATGATGCCTGGGTCAAAAGGTTATACACTTCATATCCGCATACCCTAAAGGACGCCCCTTAGCGTATACTTATTGAACTGCTAATGTTCATATGAGGTATACTTATTGGACTGCTGATGGCCAATGAGGGAAATCCAATGGCATCCTCCTCTCCCCCCTGGGGGTAAATATACAGCCCATGCTGTATGGAATGTATAACTTAAGAGCCAGCAATCTAAATCGTTTGCCCCGCCAGAAATTCTATATTATAGAACATGCCGGGATACTTTTCTGCGGTACAAAATACCCGCCAATATAAACCCACTGATCAGTCCCCCTATGTGGGCAGTGTTATCAACTCCGGAACTTGTAAACCCAAAATAAAGACTCAGGAGTACCATAAACAAAAGCCCTTTATTTGTCAGGCGCCCCACATTCCCCCGGTTCTTTATTACCACGCTGACCAGGCCTCCCATTAGTCCAAATATGGCGCCAGATGCACCGGCAGAGACATAGTTAATATTTCCGGCCTGGCTCATCAACAAGGATAATAGATTGCCGGCCACGCCTGAAACAAGATAAACAATCAGAAACCTTATCTTTCCAATCTCCATCTCCAAATTCCACCCCAACGCTCCCAGAAGTATCATATTATTTAACAAATGCTCTATGCCAAAATGGAGGAATATACTGGTCAAAAGCCTATAATACTGGCGGCCTTCTGTGACATACGGCCCATACATTGCTCCATACTTCAGCATAAGCCCTGTATCCTGGGTTCCCCCCACAGCTGTTAAAATTAAAAATAAACTTATATTTATTACTATCAACGCAATCGTGCAGACTGCTCTTTGCTCCTTTTTCATGGAAGTCCCTCTCTTCGTACAATATGTTTCACATTATAAAGGTTCTTCCTGCTCCTGTCCATCTGTTTCAAAAATCAAATCTTTCCAGCTGCCCCATCTATTTTTTTTAGCTCTCCCCACCGCCCTTTTCCAAGGAGTCCAGCGTCCTCCAATTTCACGGATAGTCTGAACATCAGCGGAAGGTTGATATTCTTCCTCAAGAGGGGAAAATAGATGTTCGTTAGGCAGGCTTCCCCCCTCCTCCACGTCCTCTCCTGGCTTTTTATTTTCTCTCTGCTCTTTGTGTAATTGATATTCCTCCACTATCTTTTCCAGGTCATAATTTTCCTGCAGCGTAGCTTTATGTAGTTCATAAGCCAGCATAATTCCTTCTGTCTCATCATAATCCAGCTTTTGCACAAAATATTCTGTAATAACATGGAATGCTTCGCACAGTGTTTTCTTTCTGCCTGGCAAATAACAAAAAAACCAGGTCCTTCCATCATAAAACATAAACTCTGGATGTAACAGAAGGCTATTTGTACTCAGCATATGCTTTCCCACTGATTTAACCACCTCCATCACCCTGTCCACAAAAACAAGCATATCCTCCTGCCTCACTGGGGAGGACTCAAACCTGGACTTCATGGACACCATACCCGTAACCGCATAACTGTAACGGCTCTTGCCATCTATCCCACAGCCTGTAACATCCAACAACCCTGGGATATTATTTTCCCTGATCATAGGAATCTGATAATCCTCTTCATACAAATGAGGAAAATCTATATGTAAATATACTTTGTTCAATTCTTTTTTATAACCTGTTTTCATCTTCCTGCCCAACCCTTCAAATTTAATAATGTGTATTTTAAAGCTATGCCGGGATATCCTCCTATGCAGGCAAATGGACACTAAGGCATCCAATAAAGCCTGCCTATTGCTTACTCACAATGGACTCTAACTGTTTTCTCTTTCTTATTTTGTCCTCTGGTTTTAACACAGCCGCCCTGCTTGCAGTCTGGATTAACATCCTGCCCTTCCCCGCCTGTACAGACACCTCTACCATATCTTCCCCATCTGTTACTTTAATTTCTGTTATATGTAGTAAAATCAATTTATGGCCGATACGTTCTCTGCAAAACCCTTTTAAATCTGAAATCTCCTCCCCTTTACTTCTTTTACTCTGAGCCCCTGCAGATGCAGTCTCCGCTGACGCCCCAATGATTATATTTTTATCGTGATAATAAAATACTGTATATACTGTAAATAAAAGAACCAGCAATACCAATGGCATAATCCAGGACATCTCCACAGTTACACTGCCTTTTAGGAAAGCAACTGGACATTTCTTTTGATTCCTTTTTTGATTTCTTGTATCTTTCCATCTTGCTGTATTGCAGAGCAAAGTACTGTATTCTCTGAAGGGAAACATACTAAAACCCTCCTGTACATATCCAGACAACATATGCTGCCATTAAAAATGGTACAAACGGGTATCCAGTCCTGCGGTCAAGCCTGTGAAATATAAAGATTGCCGCTGCATATATGGCTGCCAGTGTGAATGCAATTAGAAGAAGTCCCAGCAGGCTCCAAAACCCCAGATAAATCCCCAAAACTAAAATTAACAGACTATCTCCATAGCCAAACCCTTCCTCAGTCGCCCTGCTGACTGCCAGAAATACAATCCCTGTCCCGGCTCCTGCCAGTACCAGTACAACAGGTATTTCTCCCTGGTATATATGGATGCTGACGGCCGCTGCACCGCCTGCGGCCAACAGCCACAGGGGCAGTCTGCGGATACGGATATCTATAGCTGATAAAATACATAAATACAAAGTACATACAATCTGTCCTGCTTCGCTCATTTTACATCCCCTCTCTTAATCCTGTAAGTAATCCTGAATATACTTATCCCTCTCCCGAACATCTGCTGCAGCCTGCCCTTGATCCAACATCTGATTTTTTCACCGCATGGATGGTCCTTTTAAGGCCGCTGCAGTTTAATGAATTATGATACTTCCTGCCTGTATTTGTAATATACACACCGGCCATAGTCTCCCCATGGACACACTTCTCACATCCTTTATATTTTCCCCCGTCCTCACTGCGTAATCCCTCCAATCCAGAAAAGGGCGTAAAACGTACTGAGAGCTGAAGATAAGTACATTGGTAATCTTCGTGGTATACAAGCGCGGTGTCGGTCAGATATACAATTTTATCCTGCCCCTTCGTCCCATCTCTCTTTGTATATCCAGTCCATCCCTTTACTCTCATTTCTTCCCTGAACCTGGCGCTTAAATTTTTAAATCCTGGAAAAGGCAATTGTACTGAATATTCAGCCACTGCTTTAATCTCGCCACTAAGTGGAGAGTAATATGTCCTGCTGCAGTCTATCCCTGAGCTGCCGCCCGCTACAATGCTGCGGTCAAGCCTGTCAAAACCGGCAGCCTGTACTACATCACTTTTAAATTTAAATATATTTACTGCCGGAAGCAGAACCGCATCGGCTGCGGCTGTCTTAGCTGCATCCTGAAGCGCTGCCCGGATGGTTATGCCCACAGCCTGGATCTCCAGCATATACACCAAGGTAAGTACAGCAAAGAAATACAGGGGAATAACCAAGGCAGCCTCCAGAGTCACACTTGCCCTTGGACTCAATACAGACGCCCTTTCTTTTTTAGATTCGGATGGGTTTGTATCAGATTGTGTCATCGCAGTCTTTCCTTTCTTAATATTTTTTCGTTTAGGGATATATTTCCCTGCCGTAAGGGATGTCCGGCAGGTTGATTATAGAAAGAAAGGGCGTCTGTATTGAGTCCAAAAACAACTTTTTTGAATCAGCACTTAAAACTCATATCCAAAATATGTGGGGAAACTGTAGGTAAGTCCATCACGTATGAGCGCTTCACTCTGTACTCTGACCTTAACAATACAGTTATCAACAGCAAATGCTGACCTTCCCGATTCCATTTTCATATTTTGTTCAACCCGGTCCAGCGCCCGCATTGTCAGTGTGTCCTCGTCCTGCAGAAATAATAAAATTCTCAAATAGTCCTTATAGGACACACCCCCTTCGGCATCCATACCATCCTGTATGTCGCCTCCTGTGCCCAAAGTCAGAAGAGAGGAAAGAGAGAGCTGCCAACTGGCGCTATCCTTCACCAACACAGTCCTCTTTCCCGCCATCAGCGCCCTGACATCCACAATACTTTCTCCAAATGCCCATGCTGCCAGAAGAGCCTGCTTTACAAGCTCTGCCGCTCCGGGGAGCGCGGCCAGTGTAGATAGAGTCAGCGCCAGCGCTTCCGCCTCTGCCTTACGCACTGAATCTGTCAGTAAATACAAATAATTAATGCCAAATCGGATTGCCAACAGTTTTCCTGCTACTGCCTCCAAATTCCCATAGTCATCTTCCTTTCCCCCTAGCATGTACTCAATCTCATAGGACAGGCTTTGATCTTCCCCCCTTGTTTCTATGACATTCCCAAATTTTTTAAGAAGGTACTCCCTAAACAAAAGTTTCTCTTCCAGTCCATTCAATCCCTGACGGAAATAAAAACTTCCCCTGCCCGTCCTTAAACTCCTCATTGAAGGCTGCTCCCCTGCCGCGACCCTCCTGCCTGATACTTCATACTCATCGGGAAGTACCAGGCTTAACAGGCCGCGGCTTTTTAACTCCTCTACATGTGGGAGAGGGTTGTCCTCTTCTGGAAGTATGCCCTCCCCCTCCTCAAGTATTTTTTGCAGCTCAGTGTTTACCTCCATATCCTCCTGTTGGGCTTCTTCTCCCTGTAGTTCCTGCTCCTCCCATATTCCTGACATGCCTGCAAGTTCACGGACTGCCGCTATTCCATATGTATCCTCCATATATGCCAATACTTGTTCTTTAAAAGCTGTGCCCTTTCTATCTGATAGGTACTGAATCCCCTGTATATGGTGGTCTATGCCCACTGTCCCATAATAATGCATATGATCCAGAATATTCTCCTCCCTGAATGTCCCTGACCCATAGCTCCCATCAATAGCAAGAAGCTCATACTTTTCTAAAAGCTGCTTCTCGTATTCTCCAAATGCAGAATATACCGCCCGGTCCGTATCAAGTCTTTTCTGGTTTTTTGCTGTCTGGAGCACTGTACTTTCTAACATTGCCGCAATAAACGAAATAAAAAGTACGAATATAAGGCTTAAAAAGACTGTGATTTCTCCTCTCTTCCAATAAATTCTCTGCACTTTCCTTTCCTCTTCTAAATACCAGCGCTTTCACTGGTAATCTTTTCAAATATAGAGTTTACCAGACTGATAAGCTGTGTCTTAAATATAAGGACCAGTGCTATGATGACCACTAATATTAAAATCATTTCTACTACTGACAATCCTGAATCATCCTTTAATATTGCTTTGATTTGGAAAAGCCTTGTTCTAATCTTTTCTCTAAATATCTTCAAACTTATTTCCTCCTTTTATATTAAACATAAGTCCCTGTATTCCCTCTTATAAGCCCCGGACTGCCAGATAGACAGCCAAAACAGATATGCAGACGCCAAATCCTTTATATTTGTATAGTAAAAAATGCTGGTATGACAATGATTACAATTACCACTGCCAACATCATAAACATAGGTCCCAACAGTTTTGTGCCTGCCTCTTCGCCCAGTTTTCTGGCCCTGTTCTTTCTATCCTCAAATGCATCTGCGGCCTCCTTTTTCAATAAGTCCGCCATTCCCTTAGTTCCCTTGCGCAGGTTTTGAGACAACATGGAACCAAATTTGCGGTAGGATGCCAGGCCGCATCTCATACCAAATTTCTCATAGCACTGGCTCTCTGACACCCCTTGCTGTATCTCATGCATAGTATATGCCATTTCCTCATATGCTTCGCGCCGCCCCTTTCGCCCTTTTTGCCTCCCATACTCCTCCACCACCTTGAACCATGCGGCCCTTGCAGTCATTCCAGCTCCAAGAAAGAGGGCAAACTGGCTGATAATCTGGGGATAATCGGCTGTCATCTGTTTTTTCCTGTCCTCCTTTCTCTGTTTTTTCTTTTGCTTATCCAGTGCATATACGCCTACTGCGGCAACAATGCCCAGAATAAATAGTCCCCCAGCACGTGAGTCCTTCGGATACTTCCAGGTAACTTTATTTCCATCTACCTCATCAGGTAAAGTAAGCCAGTCCTCCTCTCCCGTCTTACTTTCCTGCTCCTGCACTGCGGCCTTAAGCTTTTCGAGCTTTTTCTCCCACTTAGTCAGTTTAGGCGGAAGGACGTTCACATAAAAGGTATGTACTGCCTCTTCTTCTCCATATGTAAGTAGCGCCCTAAGCTCTAAAAGGGTACCCTCCTCTTTTAAGTTCTCTGTCTTAATCTCGCCTAACAGATTAAGAATGTCATAATCCCCTACTTCCCAGGCTACTTCTATACCCGTGCCGGGAATCTGATCTGGCAGGTCCAGGTTATGCCTGACTTCATCCAGACTTTTATTCTCTCCTAATATAAGCTCTTCAAGAGAAGCGGCTGCCTCCTCAAAGACCTGCGGCATCTCCTCCTTCTTATATCGCTTCTCCCCTAAGGCTACAGTCATCTCTCCTTCCCGGCCATCCAGCTCCACTTCCAAGTCTATATCTTCACTGCCAGATCCATACTCTCCCCTTCTCAGTATACTTTTGCCCTCATTATTTTTATCTGGCGCACGCAAGCTGTCCATAATGAACACCAGCAGAGCTAAAAAAGAGACTAACATAAATACTAAACCCATCTTTCTATATACAAGCCTACATCTTTGCATACTCTATACCTCAATCTCCACAATTGCCTTCCCAATCCGCCATGCGGCAAGATATATTCCCAGGCACATGCTCATCACTGCCCCTCCAAACAAATTCCCATACAAAACCTGCATAAATTCAGGAAAGGCCAGTTTCATATATAAGATTATCCCCATGGGTATTACACACATAATCCTGAACTCTAATTTCTTAGCTGAGAGGAGTGTATCTATCTCGTTCTCCACTTCCATTTTTTCACTGATATCTTTCACCGCATTCCTAATAATCTGGATGCTGTCCCCTCCGGTTCTCTTTGCCGCAGTAAATACGGCTGTGAAGCCTATAACATCTTCCTGCTCCACCCGCTCTGCAAAATCTCCCATAACCTGTTCTGCTGTCCTATTCATATCCATCTGGTATATCATCCGGTCATACTCCCTGCGGATCCGGCTGTCTTTCTTATAAAGGGCCCTCATCTCCACAGCCGCCTCTCTGAGGGCATTCTCCACGGAATACCCTACATTCAGTGCTGCTGCCAATGCCCGTATACTTTCTTTGAACTGCCCCCGAAACTCCTGTTCCTTACGCCTGCATTGTTCCTGCTGCCAGATATGCAGGTAGAATCCTGTCAGGGGCATCAACAGGATTCCTGCTGTCCATGTCCCATAGAATAAATATCCTCCAAAAATCATAAGAACGGCCCCTTTTAGTCCTGCAAATATATATTCATCAAGCCTGATATCCTGCTGCCAGCAGCTTCCCACAATGAACAAGTTCCTCAGCCTTCACAAGCCTCCCCTGTACTTTTCCATTCTCATACCCCTCCTCCCTGAATTCAAATAAGGTGTGTGTCTGTACCATGTCATTTTCAAATCCCAGTACTTCTGTAATTTCCAGTACTTTTCTGCTTTTATCGCGCAAACGCCCCAGATGTATGATAACATCGATTGCAGACGCTACCTGCCTTTGGATGGCTGCCAGAGGCATATCAATTCCCATCATCATCATTGTCTCCAGCCTGTGCAGCATATCTGCCGGATTGTTGGCATGTCCTGTTGACATGGACCCACTGTGGCCATTCAGCATTGCTGATGAAATCATATCTACTGTTTCATCCCCCCTGACCTCACCCACAATAATCCTGTCCGGCCTCATCCGCAGCGCCGACTTAATTAAATCCCGTATAGAAACAGCGCCCTCCCCCTCCAGGTTCGCATTCCTTGCCTCCAGCCTGACCAGGTTGGGGACGCCTTTTATCTGCAGTTCTGCATTGTCCTCCACTGTTATGATCCTTTCATCCTTGGGAATATAATCTGAAAGAGCATTTAGAAATGTAGTTTTACCGGAGCCTGTTCCCCCGCTTACAAAGATATTATATTTAGAACAAACAAGAATTTTTAAGAACTCCACAGCTTCTTCACTGACACTGCCCCATGAAATCAGCTGTTCCATTGTGACCTTTTCTTTAGGAAACTTCCGAATTGTCATAATCGGGCCATTTACCGCCACTGGCCTCAGTACTACATTGACCCGGGATCCATCTTCCAGCCTGGCATCTGCAATAGGTGAGGACTCATTGACATACCGGTTAGTCCCAGACACAATCTGCTGAATCACATCCTCCAGCCTGGAGAGTGACAGAAAATGCCGTTCTGACTGAAACAGCCTGCCTCCCTTCTCAAAAAATATATTCTCTGTGCCATTAATCATAATCTCCGTGATTTCTTCGTCCTCAATTAGATCCTGAAGGATATCTAACTTTCTAAATGCATTGAATAACTCCCTGCTAAGCCTGATCTTCTCCTGTAACGGCAAATATCTTTCCTGGCCCGCCTCATTAAGGACCAAATGAATCAGCTCCTGCAGCTCGTCCTCCTCCATCTCCCGGCTCATATCCATCTGCTCGAGTACTCTGTCATACATTTGCCCAATCAAATTCATGGACATCCACCTGCTTCCAACTGTATCTTCTTCTGTACAGTATGTTCCAAAACGTCCTCATACCCTGTCTGCCTCAGGTTTTCTGTATACTGTGCCAGCTTTGCCATAGACAGAGGATCGTCCATATACAAAGTATAGACTGTCTGACATTCCCTTAAAATGCGGTACAGGCCCCGGATACTATCTCCCAGATCCAAAATAATGGTCCTGTAAAGACAATTTGCAAATATCTCCTCAAACAGTCCCAGCCATTGTGTCTCCTCCACAGACCAAAGATCCTGCATAACAGGTATAGGGGCAATATAATCCAGTCCTTTTATCTGTCCCGCCATAGCGCTGATACGTAGTCCCAGGTTCCCTTTTTCCTGGCGGATAAAGTAGAGCAGGTCTCCCAGATTATCGCCTTGCTGTCCTGGAAAATAGTGGCTGCCCCCTGAATATTCCTCCAGGTTTAAATACAGGACAGGTTCCTTCTTGGCTGTCTCTTTTCCCAAATCCAGCGCAAACTTGGTCTTGCCAATCCTGCGGATAGGGGAATAAATCCCGATCAGCTTTCCTCCATGCGCCCCTGAACCTGCTCCCAGGCCCTCCCCCTCCTGTGCCTCTCTCAGAATTGCTGACAGTATCTTGTCCGAGGCCTGGTATTTGTACACAGCCTTCTCATCATCTAATAATTCTGCACTGCCCCCTTTCACAAGCACATATTTTTCTCTGGCCCTGACTAACTGTCTCTGGCTTGTCTCATAATCCTCCCCTGCCAACAGAATATGAACCTGCTTTTCTCTCGAAAATTCCTGCGCATCCTCCATCCTTTGAAACAGATGTATCTGAAACCCCAGCCCTCTGTGCTCTTTAAAAGCCTGCATAAGATTTCTGGCATACTCCTGCTCCACATCGCAAATTACAAAGCTTTTTGGGTACAACCTATCCCTCCTGTCCAAATATTCAAAATGATAAATAATAAAAGTAAAGTAACTGAAATTTTACCGCGATCCTGCGGCATGATAAGTTAAAAGAACAGCCGGATCCAGATCAACTCCGGCTAAAGATGTCTGCAGCAAACTGATTGGCTGCTGTGATTCGTATTATAAACATACCTTTACTGATTGTCCATACTTGTTTCTAAATTAGCTTCTTTTTGTGAAAACCTTACAAGGTCTGATAAAATAAAATGCCATAAAGCAAACAAACCCCGGGAATCCCAAGACTCCCAGTTGTCAAAAAGGAAACTGCATTCAAACCCACATTCAATGTATTTTCGTCAGGAAGCATATACTGGTTAATAAAATAAATCAATCCCATCCCTATAATTGCACGCATTACAAAATTTACAATCACAGATGTCAGCTTATTTTCCATTATCACATTTCCTCCGCCCTTGCATATATGATATAATATTCTGCTTCGGCAGCATTTATGATAAAAAGTCCAAGAACCTGCTTCACTATAAACAAGAGTCCTGCCCCAAGGGCCTGTATTATGACATGCCCTTGGGTATGCTTACAGCTGCGCTAAAGCTGTATCCTTATTTCCCGGTTTGTCTTGTGATACTGATGGTACCGCACGCCTGCTGCATCCATCATCCTTTTGGACGCTATGACAGAGGGAGTATCTGCATATTTGTCACAGTCATAGATGACCTCCTTGATGCCTGCCTGTATAATCGCCTTTGCACACTCATTGCAGGGGAAAAGAGAGACATACAGCTTCGCGCCAGCCAGGCTTGTCCCATTATAGTTGAGTATTGCATTCAATTCACTGTGGGTAGAATATACATACTTAGTCTCTAATGGATCATCCCCTTCTCTGGCCCAGGGAAATTCATCATCCGAACAGCCAATTGGAAATCCATTATAACCCATAGATAGTATTTTATTATCCGTGCTCACAATACAGCATCCTACCTGTGTTCCGGGATCCTTTGAACGCATGCCTGACAGCATGGCCACCCCCATAAAATACTCATCCCATGAAAGATAGTCCTCCCTTTTACCTGACATATCCTTGCCCTCCTTTATTTTGTCCCAAAAATACGGTCCCCCGCATCCCCCAATCCAGGTACAATATACTTATGGTCGTTTAAGCACTCGTCCAAAGATCCTATATAAATATCTACATCTGGATGCTCCCGCTGCATCCTCTCAACGCCCTCCGGCGCTGCAATAATGCACATAAAACGAATATGCCTGACCCCCTTGTCCTTGAGCATCTGGATGGCAGCCGAACAGGAACCGCCTGTTGCCAACATTGGGTCTACAACAAATACTTCCCTGCTGTCACAGTCAGCAGGCAGTTTGCAATAATACTCTTTAGGCTCGTACGTTTCTGGATCTCTGTATAATCCAATATGGCCCACCTTGGCGCTTGGTATCAGCTTCAGCATGCCGTCAACCATTCCCAGTCCAGCCCTTAAAATAGGCACAACTGCAAGTTTTTTACCTGTCAGTTCCTTGCCGATTGTCTCACAGATTGGCGTCTTAATCTTCACATCCTGCAGCTTCAAATCCCGTGTAGCTTCATAACACATCAGGCTGGCAATCTCGCCCACCACTTCTCTGAACTCCTTTGTTCCCACGGCTTCATTGCGGATATAACTGATTTTGTGCTGAATCAACGGGTGATCCATAATTCGTACTTCTGACATCATTTTCCTCCCTTAGTAAAAGAATTAAGTTTATAAGTTAATTTTTTTATTAATATAGATATTTTTTCATAGCATTCCCCATATGCAGTGAGAGGCTGTCCATATGGGTTTGGGATTTCTATATCCTCCTCAATAAATTCATTTAAAGTATAAACGTTCTTAATATTTTCATACGCAGATACTACTTTCCATTTTTGGTTTTCATCCATAGTCAGTATGAGTGTATCCTCCTGCAGGTCCTCCTCTGAAAACGCAACTGAAGTGTGCCCTTCAAGGCTTAGCTGCCAACTCTTCATAATAGCCTCCGCCTTCTGGTTGGCAGGCTCCGGAAACAGGACCACTAGTCCCCTTGAGCAGACCGCATACTCCTGCTCAAGGTCCTGCTGCCTTAAAAGCTCTGCAGCCATAGGCCCTCTGCTTGTATCTGTATTGCTGAGAAATACAATTCTTCTGTACCTCTGCTGTTTTACGATCGGCGCCGCCGGAAGCCTCAAATGCCCTGCAGCCTTTTCCAGGCGGTTCATAATCGCACTTCCAATCCCCTGGACTGCAAATGATTCACTGTAGATTGTGTCTATATCTTCCCCGTCAAATTCACGCAGAACCCCATATAAATTCCTAGCTATTGTTTTCTCATTTTCCCGGGTGCCTATATTCTTTACAATTCCATGGGTGTATAGGGGAACAGATTCATTTGTAGCTATAATCCCCACAGTCCTTCCCTCACGGTGTGCTTCATAGGCAAGCTGGCGGATGGCAAGTATCTCCTCCTTCAAGTTCCCTTCTATAATAATCAGCTTGGCACGGGGCGCATAGTGCCTGTATTTCATTCCAGGAGCCTTAGGCGGCTGGCTGCTCTCGCTTCCTAATATAGTTTCATCTACACTGACCGGCCCTATGACGTCCTCAAGCATATCCACAGTGACCGCTCCCGGCCTAAGGATCATAGGGGGGATGACTGTTATATCCAGAATGGTAGACTCCAATCCTATCTCCACATTTCCGCCATCCAGTATCATATCTATACGGCCGTCCAGATCTCCCGCCACATGCTCTGCTGTAGTAGGACTTGGGCGGCCTGATGTATTTGCACTTGGGGCAGATACATAGCCGCCTGATGCAAGAATCAACTCTCTGGCCACCAGGTCACTTGGCATACGGACAGCCACTGTATCCAACCCTCCAGTCGTTCCATATGGGACAATGCCGCTTTTTTCAAAAATCATTGTAAGAGGCCCAGGCCAAAAATGGAAGGCCAGCTTTTCTGCCGCCGCAGGTATATTTACAGCGATCTTATCCAGTGCCCGGACATCGGCGATATGCACAATCAGAGGATTATCTGACGGCCGCCCTTTGGCGGCATAAGTTTTTCTTGCCGCCTCCTCATCCAGTGCATTGGCCCCAAGCCCATAGACCGTCTCAGTGGGAAAAGCAACAAGGCCGCCTTGTTTGATCATATTCCCTGCTTCCTCTATTATCTTTTCATCTATTTCATTTTTATCTATTTTTTTTATTATTGTATTCATAGGGTTCATTATACCATTATTTATCTTAAAAAAAAACTCTCTTTCTAAAATTCAAAACGACGTTTTTCGGCGTTTTTTATATATTTTATCACTGTATTCTCACTGCTCTTTTCCTGAAACACAATTTATTACTCCATTTGTAATAGCCTCGGCCAATATATCCTGATACTCTTCTGTCACCAGTTTTTCGGCCTCGGCAGGGTTACTTAAAAAACCACATTCTACAATAATGACAGGCACCTCCGTCTTTTTAAGCATATAATATGTATCATTTGCCTTAGCCTGCCGTGTATTTTCGGGATCAGCAGCCAAAAGTGCCTCCTGCATAGTTTTTGCGGCACTTTCGCCATCCTTAGAATGGGAATAATAAAAGACTTGCGCCCCATGGATACTCTCCCCTCCGTAACTATTCTGATGTATACTGATAGCCAGAGATGGCTTCTCTTTATTAATCAACGTCACTCTGGCTTTCATATCCTCTGCTTTGGATCCTCCCAGTCCCCCTTCATCTGTGCGTGTCATAATGACCGTAAATCCCTGCTTTTTGAGAAGTGTTTTAACTTTGTTTGCAATATCCAGGTTAATATCCTTTTCCAACGCCTGGTTTACACCTACCTTCCCAGGATCTGACCCTCCATGGCCCGCATCGATTACGATTACCTGGCTATTCTTTGTCCCCGCCACAGTCTGTACCCCTTCTTCTCCCATGTAATTTTTATAAAGATATTCTCCTGCTTTCTGGCTTCCTATTACTGCACATATGAGCAATGCGAGAAGTCCCAGTATTCCCGCTTTACGGCGCAAAAAAACATCCCCTTTCCACTGCTTTCTTAAAATATATATGCGGAAAAGGGATGTTTCTTTCTTAGTTTAATTTACATACTGGAGGATAAGATCCCATATGGAGGAATTTTCCCAGCCAAGCCTCCACTCAGCCACACCGGCAAGCTGGTTGCTCTTGATAAGTTTAAGCTTTTCTTCTATGGACTCACTGTCCTCAAGCCAGATCTTATAGACACCGTCCTCCGTGTCCCACTCAGCATAATTCTGCTTCGTTTTGTCGTCCCAAGCCGCCTCTGCGCCTGATGACTGGATTAATTCTTCCGCCTCATCCATCCCCATAGCTGTACTGGATACATTGTTCGGATACTGGGCGGCTTCCGTGCCCTGCTGCTCTGCCAGCTCAGCCTCTGTCTTAGGTGTCTCCAACCATAGCCGTGTATAGAATGGGATTGCATTTACCAGCTTCGTATTCGGCACTAACGTCAATGCATTCTCAATTCCATTCTTGACATAATCGTAAGATGCCACGGAACCTGCTTCATAGGAACCATCCGTATGCTCGTCATACCCCATGATTATAACATAGTCTGCCACCTCGGCCTGTTCCTTAAGGTTGTAATGTTCATTGTAGGGCATGGGGACATAATTATCCACAGAAAGTACCAAGTCATTCTGCCTGCATTTTACAGACAGCTCTCTGACAAACTGTATATAATGCTCACCGCATTCCTCAGATATCAATTCAAAGTCAAGGTTAATCCCATCAATACCTGACTGAAGGGCGCCTGCGATCACTTGGTTGATAAGATTCTCTCTCTTAGAAGTATAGCTTAAGACCTCATAAGTCTCATCGTAAGAGCTGATTCCTCCATGGAAGTCTCTCAATACGGCCCATACATCAATATTAGACTGATGTGCATAATTCACATAGTCAGAATTAGCAAGTGATGATATATTACCCTCAGTATCTGCAATCGTGAACCACGTGGGCGCTATTGTTGTCAGTCCCTTAGTGCCCGCTATCATCTCAAGCACATAACTGTTGGCTGTATCATTCTCCACACTATGCCATGCCATATTGATGGTATAATCCATTGAAATATTGGTGTACTGGGGTTCCTCGAACTCTCTGGAAGTTGTCTCCTGCTTCATATCCTTTAAAGAGCTTGTCTTTACATATCCGATAAATCCATCGCTGGTACGCACCTTCTTCCAGCCGTTCTCATCCTCCAGCACCCTGACTTTGTCAGACTTGCTGACTTCAGTTAGTATAGGACTCTTAACACCGCCCTGGTACCTGACCTGTGTATCCCTTTTTAGGCTTGCGGTATCCTGTTTGCCCCAGGTGCAGTCTACAACCGCCCTATTAGGATCTTTAAAAACAGAATAATCCATATTGGTATACTTCTGTATAAAAGCAAGGGCTATATAAGCAGTCCTGCCTTCCGCCTTAAGGATTACATAATCCTCACTCTTTTTCTCTTTTACGTCTGTGTACTCTTTGCTGCCCACATTTACGGACACGCTTCCGTTGGGCAGAGTATAGAGAAGGAGATTCTCGTTAGAATCCCAATAAAATCTCTCATTTATATAATCCCGGACCACCGAATATTCCACATAGGGTGTCCCGTCAAATATCTTGCCTCTGGCAATGCCATCTTCAGATGGGCCCACCACCAAATTATCAACCACTACAGCAAGGTCATCGTTGTTTTGTATTCCATAATATTCATTCAAATCAGCTTTCTCTTTTGATGAGCCGTATTTTTTCCAAATTATAAACCCGCCCACTGCAATTATAATTAAGGCAATCAGGATTACTGTCCTGATTATAAGATTTCTTTTTCTTCTCCTTGCCCGGCTGCTTCTCCTGCCTGGCCTCTGCCCACCGGGCCTGATGCCCCCTGGCCGGGTAGTCTTTACTCCCTGCTCGCTGGTGCCTGGGCGTCTCTTCTGCACATTCTGCTGCCTGGCCCTTCTGACATTCGCAGCTCTTCTTTCTCTTTCGTCCATGCCGCACCTCCTACAGACCCTATTATAACATATTTTTTATGTACGTCATTAATAATTTGCCTTTTTTACAAGAATTTACCCCCATCAGGCGGGATTTTTCCTGCCCCTGCGCAGGGCAGCAAAGGAAAGGATTGGGGTGTCAAAAATACCTTTGGCTCCCCAATCTTGAAGGCAAATAAGGGGTTTTAAGCGGATGCCGCCTGGGACTGTAAAAGCGCTGGGAGGGAAATGCCCTCAGCCAAATTAAATATCGTGTTATGCCGTACAGCCAGCTCCACAAACTAATTCTATGTCCGGCAGACTGAGGGGATTCTCTGCCTAGTTATTTTCATTAATATTTACAAAAGTGAGTGATTCTATGTAACCTCTGCCATCCAGGACATAGTCCCGCATATAGCATCCTTCCTCCCGGGTCATGTGCGCCGTGACAATCTGTAATGGACTTACCTTATATCCGTCCATAGCCATGTATACACCATTTTTTTCATAGTTCTCCAGCTCTGTATATAGCTGTCTGAACATATAGGCCGTATTGTCAGCCTCCATAGCCTGCTCCTTTCCCCGCAGATCCAGATAAATATTTATAAACTGCCCAAGACCTTTTGGAGGCATCGTGACGTACCATCAGGCGCAGCAGCATGGAAGATAGTATTGACCCGCAGATTTTTCTTAAAATTTGCTGAATTTATGATTGAAATGAACATTTGAATTTTCCCTGAATATCATTTAGATAGAAGTTTTGAAAACTATTACAAGAAAATTATTTAATTGATTAGTCCTCCTTTCGTATAAACAAATATTTACCCTGAAATACTATCTTCTGTAAGTGCTATTATAAGCAGCTTATATATCCATTTCAATGTGTATTTTGTTCATAAGCCTTCCACATTTGTTGAAAACCAGTGGCGGCCTTGTCTATATTAGCGCCTGAGGCCGCCTGAAATAATAATTTGCAGGCCAGAATATAAATGTATTATAAACTCCTATTGTTTTTCTTTACATATTTTTTGTTTTTGTTTATACTAATAGTGAGAAGATATATTTTTTTAGATATTACAATTCGTAAGGATGTGATTATATGAAGATTGAAAAATTAAATGACAATCAGATTCGCTGCACTTTAACTCATGCAGATCTTGCGGCAAGGCATTTAAAGCTGAGCGAGCTGGCCTACGGCACTGAAAAAGCAAAATCACTGTTCAGGGATATGATGCAGCAGGCATCATTTGATTTTGGGTTTGAGGCAGAGGATATTCCTTTGATGATAGAAGCAATTCCTGCCTCCGCGGATTCCATTGTACTGATTATTACCAAGGTGGAAGATCCAGAAGAATTAGATACCAGGTTTTCCAAGTTCACTCCCCTGGGGGAAGCAGAGGCCTCTGCTTCAGAGTCCCTGGAGAAGCTAGAAGGCGCGGAAGAATTTTTAAATCTGCTCAACAAAGTAAAGGAAGCGGCTGCTGAGACCGATGAAGCGGCTGCTGTCCAGGATGCTCCCGCTTCATTTAATGTGAGGTTATTTTCTTTTGACAGTATTGACCGGGTGATCCAGGCGGCTCAGCTTTTAGGGCCGGTATACCACGGCTCCAATACACTTTACCATGATCTGGAGAATTCCTTATTTATACTTGCGCTCACACAGTCAGACCATTCTACTATTGAGTTCAACAAAATATGTAATATGCTTTCTGAATATGGCTCTCTGGAGAAGGCCTCCGGCTCTGTCCTTGCATTCCTTGAAGAGCACTGTGATATTATGATATCTGCAGATGCAGTTCAGAATTTAGCTGCAATATAAACGCCAGGCGGGTTTTCACCCGCCTGCATGGTTTGTACCCTAATATATACTTATTGAACTGCTAATGTTCAATAAGGTATACCCAAACCTTAAAGGGGCGGGTGGACTTCGTCCAACAAGGTATACTGATTGAACTGCTAATGTTCAATCAGGTATAGACATAAAGACAGACTCTGTAAGATCAGCAGTAACCAATACTGCCCCCTCTTACAGAGTCTGTTTTTTAATTCCGGGGTCATGGGGCAGGCATGGCTGCCTGCCTCCCGGGCGTTTATCACTACTATCAGTACAATGCCCCATTGCCTACCCCTAAGCAAAAATTCTATTTATATTTCTTGGCTGAGATAAGAACCCTAGCGTCTCTTTTTAATAATGACGGCAATCACGGCTGCCACACTTACCACTCCAAGGGCAACCCAAATCAAGATAGATGTTGTGTCTCCTGTTTTTGGGAGAAGAGATGAAAGAACGCCGCTTCCTGTATTAGTTGTTCCGTCCCCAGATGCTTGCTGGTTGCTTGCACCTACTGTTGTACTTCCATCGCTGTTGTTCCCGCTGCCGCTTCCATTATTATTCGTCCCGCTCCCAGAAGAAGTCCCAGTTCCGCCTGTTCCATCGCTGGCTGCATTTATTCCATTGTTTCCATCATTACCTGTTGTGCCGCTGTTCCCAGCGCCGCCGGTATTATTATTCCCGCCGGCATTATTACCGTTATTGTTGTTATTGTCTCCATTATTGTTGCCGTTATCACCGCTATTATTGTCTCCGCCGCTCTGGGCCGCATCCTTCCATGCAATGGCAACTGGTGAAGTACCTTTCACGGTAAACTTTAGTCCTTCGTCTGTCTTAGTGACAGCGGGTTCCTCTGTGTCCCCGGCAGTAATGCCAAGTCTCTCGGAAGTTACCGTAAACATATGGCATACTACAAAATCATGTGTGCTCTTCCCAGTGCCTTCTGGGTAGGGCATTGTAATTGCAACCCCTTCTTTCGGGAAATTATCTACAGTAGCATCCTCCCAATTGACCCCATCGGCGCTAATCTGTATTTTGATATCATAGAACGCCATATTCAAATATGTATATCCATCTATAGAAGTAAGGATACGGGTCATTTTTGAAGTAATAGCCTCTATAGAATTTGATTCTGTATTCTCAAGCCCTGCCGGCACTTCTGGTATGCCGTCTGTGATGACCAGTTTGGACTGTATAGAATCCCCTCCTGCCTTCACAAAATTTGCCGATGCAACAGAGCTGTTGTCCATCCCTTCCTTAGCTCCAATGGCCCGGACTGTTACCGATGAATCGATCGTAATAGGCTCTGTATACTTCGTGCTGGATGTACTTGGATCCTGGCCGTCCGTTGTATAATAAATATCTGCCCCTTCTGTCCCACAGGTAATAGTGACCGTCTGTGTGGAGAGGAATTTACTTCCCTCGGGGGAAATAACAGGCGTCTCTACAACCAGCTTCGGCGTAGTCTGAGTATCAGAAGTTACCGCACTCTCCTTTCGGGTATCTGTCTCCAGGAATTTAGTATATCCTGTATAACTTGTATTAGGTTTACACTCTGTTAATTTATTACTTTCGGAAAAGTCCTTTCCATCAAAGCTGTACACAGCATCTTTCACCTTAGGAATGACTGCTGTAAATGTCCCGTCATCCTCCTCAGTAAATTCCAGTGTAAAAGCCTCTGGCGCATCCTGGGGCAGCTTACTAAATACTACATTTTCAAGCTTGCCGATCTTCCCTGCCTCAAAATTCCCGGTTTCCTTTGTACGGGCCTCAAAAGTATGGGTACTGTCCGGCTTAATCTTGTCAAATTTGCTGCTGTCCTGCCACTCATCCCCGTCCATACGGTACTCATACTTGGCGTCTGATGCATTGCTCAGTGTGATTGTATAGACAAATTTACTGTCATCTTTAGCGCTTTCTGTATAGCTTCCAGTTACTACCGGAGCCTCCGGCGGGGCGCCTTTACTGATTTTAACAGGAGTGTCCAGCTTTATAGGGTCCTCAGATACTTTCATTCTATAATTTTCTGACCCCTGCCCAGTCAACGGCACCTCTGTAAGCGTGACTTCATCATAGTCACCTACATCTTTATCCGCGATGGTTCCTTTTAGTCCTTCTAAATTTACCTGAACAACATCAGAACTTATCACAGGACTTTCATCAAAGGTTATCTCCTCTATGGCCACCTGATCTGTTCCATCATACGCTCTGTCAGCAGCAACTATACTTGTAATCTCCAGGGCGATCTTCTTAATCTCAAATTCCTTTTTGACAGTGTCTACATAGTTATTGGCTCCTTGAATGGTCGCCGTTATAGTGCCCGCTTTGATAAACTCATTATCTGAATAAGCAATTGTATAATCCGTATTCTCCTGTAAAGTCCTTCCATCCAGCGTAACTTTCACTGTAGGTGTTTTCTTTTGTCCATCGTATACATCACTATCCAGGCTTATTTCTACTTCCGCCCCCGTAAGGGAGGCTTTGTTTATCATAAAAGATGCGGTTGTGGTACCTGAGAAATTTCCAATCCCTGCTAAGGTCACTTGGCATGTTCCTGCATTAACCGGGTCATTGTAATTCTGGATTGTATAATCTGTGCCCTCTACTAACTCCTTACCGTTATATGTAATCGATGTGGGCTTATTGTCATTATGTGACTCACCATTATAAGTCACTGCTGGAAAAACAATATTCGTTACTTCGTTCAATGGCCTTGGGACTACGGTAATCGTATCTGTGGTAAATGAATCATAACCCGTTTTGGAGTATGTAACCGTATAGCTTCCGGCATCCTTAATTTCATCTACTTTCGTATTATCTTTCTTGATTTCTGATTTCCACCCAGACGCCTCTACATCATATGTCTTGCCTCCCACCTCTCTGGTGGGTTTTATAGTAATTACAGTGTCGGTTAAATTACTGCCTGTGTAATATATCTGCTGCCCTAACTCAATATCCTGCTTGGATAAGTTTACCTTTAATTTTAGATCCTCACCAATCGTAGGGTTTCCTGTAATCCTGTCCGGGTCAATCAAGGTCCCATTGCCCTGAATTGTCCCGTTATAGTTCCAATCCTTTGGAACTGAAAGCGAATTTCCCGATTGAATTAAAATATTTTGCTTCTGGCTATCTAATTTGATACCGTCATTCAGAACTAAATTTCCATATACTGTATATCCATCTGTGGGTTTCGTACTATTAGTCTGTATGCTATTAAAACTATCCTTTTTAACAGCATTTAAGGTTCCAATAATCATTCCGCCTTTCCCTGTTTCTGAGGAAAGGGTGTTACAATTTATGCCTATATTTTGGCTGCTGCCCTCATTATTGGTCACTGTCCCTTCCGCCGTGATGCTTCCGCCATTAATATTGACAGTCCCAACACCAGAGCCATCCTTGCCAGTACCGCCTATGCCTGCATTACTATCCCCCGTAGCTTTGATGGTTCCGCCCTCTATGGTTATATTACCACCGCCGCCGTTATTGCTTCCGCCTATACCTGTACCGTTCTTTCCGCCTTTAGCAGTGATCTCTCCCCCGTTAATTATAATATTCCCTGCTGTGGCGGATACAGAAGTTCCCTGGCCGCCAATACCTGCGGCATTCTCGCCCCCCTGAACCTCCAGTTTGCCATCTTTTGCGCTATCAATGGTCAGCTTGGCGCCATCAGGGACATATATACCGGCATTGTTTTTGGAACTTGTCAGCGTATTTTCCCCTTTTATAGTTAAATTTACCGTAGCGCCGGGACTAATAGAAAACGCACATCCTTCCACACCTGTGGTCTTGCTCGTGTCAATATCCACACCGTCTAAGGTAATCTTGTGGGTACCGCTCTCCACTGATATCCTATTTGTTGATGTTGTCCCGGATACAGTGTGTCCATTACACCCATCTTTACAATCTTTATCTGTCAGAATCAGTGAACCCTGGTCTATTGTCCGGTACCCCAAATCCTCTGCCGATACTCCCAACGGCATAAGAACCGTAGCTGCAAGGGCCGCCGACGCCACTGCTATTAATTTGCGTATTTTTTTCTGTTTCATTTTAATCCTTCCCCATCTCGTATTTTTATTTTCGCTCTTTAGAATTTTACCTGTGGAATTTTCTTTTTATGCTAAGTATATCATAAAATTACACAAAATAAAACGATTTCGGCCATGGATTTCGACTCGCTGAATTTCATTTAAAGTGATATCCATTTCATCCCTCCCGCCCTTTACATGGCTTCTTTACCATAAGGGAAGCTTCAGCCGTATAATTTATATATCGGCATATTATGAAAGATTCTTTACTCCTCAAACCACAAGTTTACATGCTATTTTTTCTGCCAGAAATATATGTTGAAAAATTTCCCAACTGTAAAACAAAAACCCGCAGCATAGGCCGGCAAGGTAAATACCTTCCGCCCCATACTGCGGGTATGATTATCTTCCTGCCAGCCAGACGCAAAAGAACCTGGCTAACGGGTTTCCTGAAATTATTTAGCGGCTGCTTTCATAGAAGCATTTATTTTCTCAGCCAATAAATCAGCATCCATCCCATGTACCATAGCTGCCTCTGCGAGAGTCTCCATCTGAGCAGAAGGGCATCCCAGGCAGTGCATGCCAACTTCCATCAAAATTGGCGCAGCATCTGGATAAATTTGTAAGATTTCGCCGATTGTTGTATCTTTAGAAACTTGTGTCATTTCAATTTCCTCCTATTTTTCTTATTCAGTGTTCTTTATTATAATCCCTATTTTTTAAATAATCAACCATATAAAATACAATTTTTCAATCAAATTCTATCCTATCATTGGTATAAAATCTGCCTATTTAGGGCACGCCCCCACGGGTTACAGCAGCTTGGCCGTATTTTATCATAACGGACAAAGGGCAGAAGATTTCCACTATCTTCCAACTAAATTCTCTGAATTGTTTGCACAATTATTTTCACTTTTTGACTTCTTAAAAGTCAATATTTTCACTGCTTTTTTTCGACAAAAAAATAAATTCATCATAACTTAACAAAACGTCCGTTCTTTTTTTCTTGAAAAGTAATCCACCAAAAACACATGTTTTTATGTGGATAATGTGGATAACTTTGAATAAAACTATATTTTTCCACGGTTTTTCGTGTTTTGAGTGTGGATAAGTTGAAAACTTCTTTTTTCCTCCTTTCGACACATAATTACATTTTTGTGCATTTTGTATATGCCATCCTTTTCACATTTATGATAAAATTCATCTTTTTCAGATAGAGATGTCCGCACTTTTCCGACATCTTACTTCCATACTACTAAATGCCAAATCAAAACCACCGATGCAGGCATACAAGGGCATTAAACCAGCAGCGATGTAAGCATCCGGTTGTTAGACCCTGGCGGCAGCCGCCAAATGGATATGTAAGCATATCCCCTTGCCCGCTGGCAGGTATAAAATATGTATTGTGGGGTATCCATTCACTGGACTGCCACTTTATTCAGATGTTATAACCTACATATAAAAACTGCACCTTCCTATAAGTATGCCTTATTCAACATCAGCAGTTCAATAAGTATAGGTTAGTGCAGCTTCCTTATTTATATATATTATGAATTATAATACTCTTCTGATTGTTATGATAGGTGCATAGGTTGCACTGCAAATACCGATTCCATCTGATTCGTTCATTGCATTGACAATATTGCCGTCCCCCATATAGAGTCCTACATGGCCATCATACAGGACTATATCACCAGGCAGCGCCTGTTCATAGCTGACGGGTACTCCCACTCCTTCCATATCCCAGGTAGTCCTTGGAAGGCTGATGCCAAACTGCGCATACACGGACTGTACGAATCCAGAACAATCGGCCCCTTCTGTCAGGCTTGTTCCTCCCCATACATAGGGATTTCCAATAAACTGGCAGGCAAAATCGATAACTGCCTGTCCCCCTGAGGACTGAGCTGTAAGTGCAGAAGTTTCCTGAACCTGGCTTGCCGCCTCTGCTTCAGCCTGGGCTTGTGCCTCCTGTGCTTTTCTGGCCTCCTCGGCCTGCCTTGCCGCTTCTTCCTGTGCCAGCCTGGCCGCCTCCTCGTCCTTTGACTCAGCATATGCAAATTGTTTCTGTACACTTACGTAATCGCCACATACCCAGCCTGATACTCCATTTACATTCACCGGGTACCATCCATCCACAGCTTCACCTGTCACTTCATATTGCTGCCCTGCCATAATCTGTGTCAAAATGTTAGCCCAGGTTCCCTGCCCGTCTCTGACATTCAGCACATCCGCAGTCACAACGGCCTGGTTCTGTTCGTACTCTGCAGCATGTTCCTCGGCTGAACTCCCTGTAAGCAGGGTTTCTGCAGGTACATATCCTTCCACTGTGCCTGACCTTATGCGGGTCCAATTACCATTATATTCAAGCACTTCTGCCGCTGAATTCTGGTAAAGCTTTCCGTTCCAGTCGCTTGTTTCATCCGGGGCACTTCTAATGTAAGTATAGTCGCTTACATTAGAAAATGCCATATTTAAATACTCACCCTCGCTGTTCTGTACCAGATACAGATTCATATTGTCCCTCACATCTGCCTGGTAACACTCTTGTACTGCCGATTCGATTCCTGCAACCGGTAAAGACGGCAGCCTTCCTGTACTGGTGTCTGCTGCTCTTACCGTAAATGCACTCCCCGGAATCATAATCGCTCCAGCTAAAGCAGAAAGAATCAATTTCTGCTTCATTCGTATTGTTTTCATATAAAACCTCCTTAATAAGTGTCTTTATCTTTTGTAGGAAGTTCTAAATGTTACACAATTGTTAAATTTGTTACGTTGCCATTATATCAATCATGTACCACCATGTCAACTGTTTTACTGGATTTTCAGTCTACACACTTCGACATTAAAATTAATAATTCAACTTATAGAATAATTAATTACACTTATTTGTTAATTATTTTGTAAC
>ERZ652168.51-NODE-51-length-57016-cov-20.3567_pt1 | contig 57016 bp, 59 predicted proteins | sample MGYA00514763_ERZ652168 | MGnify/ENA metagenome assembly ERZ652168
TTTCCACCTTGGTGATCGACTTATCTCCACTCAGAGGTTTTCGGACAGTCTCCCCGTTTCTGCAGGAGAAAAGAATCTATATTTACGGCGCTGGAAATTATGGGAAAAGGCTGCTGCTTGACATGCAAATAAGAGGGATTGAGGCGGAAGGGTTTATAGACAGAGATAGGGCAAGAAAAGAGGCAGAGGGACTGCCTTGCATTTCCCCGGAAGAGGCAGAGGGATTTAAGAAGGAAATTCTTGTAATTGCCGCTGCACTTGAGGTGGACGGGATTGTGGGGGGGTTAAAGGCCAGAGGGTATCCGGCAGTCATGACCAAAAGCCAGTTTGATACATGGTCTATACAGAACCCTCCTAGGAAGGAAAGGATTCTTCCAGCCATATTGAACCAGCATTATGAGGTATGTATTTATGGAGCCGGCCAGTATGGCCTGGAGTGTTATTTTTTATTGAAAGACAGCGGGGTACAGACCACAATGTTCTGTGACAAAGATACACAGAAGCGGGGATTTGTACTGGATGATGTGAGCTGTATTTCTTATGAGGAGCTGGAAAAGAGAGATAAAGAAAAACTGGTGATTTTCATTTGTATTAAAAATCCCCATATACTGAAACAACAGTTTACCCTTGCCGGCTTTCCTCATGTATATACCAGGGAAGATATTTTAGGCATGGCGGAGCAGGGAGTTATCGATCCTTATGAAGACGAGGGGGGCTTGGACATTTTTGGGCCGGAAAGAATCAGGCAGATAGACTGGTTTAGGGAAGCATTTTATACCTTGCCGGAGGAAATCCGCCCGCCCTTTGGGTATGAGGCAGAAGATAGCAGGGCAAAATTGCCGGAGCCTGGGACAGGGGATAAGTTCGGAGAGGCTCTTGTGAATATTTTGAGGAACGCTGATAAGAGGAGACAGTAGATTGCATATACTTCAGGTGAATTATTCTGACTTAATGGGGAGACGTTTTAACGGTTATGATTTGCAGATATCCTTAAATGAGAGGGGCATACAGGCGTCCCAGGCTGTAAGGGACAAAGTAAGCCACGACGGCCGGGTATACGGGGTGGGAGCAGATCCTGCCATATACGAGGAAATCAAGCATGTAGAAAAGCGGTTTTCTATCAGTAACCTTTTATATCCATATGGACAAAAATTAAAAAAGATGGGGTGTTACGAAGAGGCGGATATTGTACACTATCATATTTTGCACAACCATTTTATTTCGCTTTTGGATCTGCCTTTGCTGATGGAACATAAAACATCTGTGTGGACCATCCACGATCCATGGATAGTGACTGGCAACTGCGTGCATCCGCTGCAGTGCGGCCGGTGGAGGACGGGATGCGGCTCCTGCAGGAACCTGGAGTATAAATGGTTTGAAATGAGGCGGGACCATACCCGTCAAATGTGGGAGATAAAAAGGCAGATATTTAAGCAGATAAACCCCACGATTGTGGTCTCCTCCAGATTTATGGAAGAGTACATAAAGGCCAGTCCCCTGACAGGACATTTTACAGATATTGTCAGGATCCCCTTTGGGGTAAAACAAAGAAAGGGCCGGGCGTGGGACAAAAAGGAAATGAAGAGAAAGTTCTCTCTGCCCCAGGAATCTTTTGTGATTGGATTCCGCAGTGAGGATGATAAGGTGAAGGGGTGTGATTTTTTATATAAAGCGTTGGAAAATTTGGATGGAAAAGAAGGCGTCTCTCTTCTTACTGTTGGCGGAGGGGAGATACCCAGGAGAATAAAGGAAAAATACAGGATAAGAGAGCTTGGATGGACGAATGATAATAAAATCATAGAACAGTTCTTTGCCTGCTGTGATTTGTTTGTAATGCCCTCCCTGGCGGAGTCTTTCGGACTTATGGCAGTGGAGGCAATGGCGACTGGGGCGCCTGTTATATGTTTCAAAGACACGGTTGTGGAAGAACTGATACAGGGATCCCTGTGCGGCATGGCAGTGGAGTATATGAATGTAGAAGCGCTGAAAAATGCATTGCAATATATGGTGCAGAATGCAGAAGCGGCGCGTAGCAAAGGAGAAGCAGGAAAAGAGCTGGCGGCCAAGGAGTATACATATGAGCAGTATGTTGAAAGACATGTGCATCTATATGAAAAGCTGCTGGGGAAAAAGCAGAAGTAAGATAGGCAAGAATCTATGCTCAAAGCAGATAGGGAGAGGTGTTTTAAAATGGATGGAACCAGAGAAAAAGTACAAAGATTTAATTCGAAATATAAGGGGAGCACAGTATGGGATTGCCCGATATTGGGATGCAGTATTAATTTTGATTATGATATGCTGACGTTCTGCTGCTCAAGTACACAATATGATGTAAGACCGGTTGTGCAGTTAGGCGATGGTAGTGGATTCTCAAAGGAGGCATATATATCTGCCTATATGGACGTATTTGAGAAAAATCAGGAGGGAACGGGCGCTTGTTGTGGATGCAAGTATCTGACAAAGGGGAGGTTCAGGCCTGTTGATTATGACGAGTTGAGAATCAATCATGTTATATTAAATCATTTTAGAGGCTGTAATTCAAAATGTGTATATTGTGGACAAACAGAGACAAGGACAGAGATTGGATATCCTGTTCTGGAAATATTGCGACGGCTGGTGAGAGAGAAACTGATTATACCGGGGGGGGAGTATAGATTTTGGGGGAGGAGAACCGTCTATGCTTCCTGACTTGGGGAAATACCTGGATTTTGGATATGAAAATAAAATGCGTATATTTGTGAATACCAGCGGTCTGCTGTTCCGTGCCGAGCTGTTGGAAGGACTGAGGGCTGGCCAGATAAAACTACAGATAAGTCCGGATGCAGGTACTGCAAAGACTTATAAAAAAGTAAAACAACAGAACGGCTTTGGACAAGTTTGGAAAAATATAAAGAGGTATTGTGAATACGGCAGAAATGTATCTATTAAATATATTGTATTTTCTTATAATTCATCAAAAGCTGAAATTGACAACTTTATTGAGCTGTGCAAAAGCAGTGGAGTGAAGAACGTAGTAGTATCAGGGGAGGCCGTGGCGGCATTGGAAGGCCAGAGGGAAGGCGTGGCCTGGACATTTGGGGAACAAGAATGCGAGGCATGTGCTTACCTGATGTATAGGTGCCTGGAGAGCCAGATAGCATGTATATTATCTACGGGTAACTTTTCTAGTTTCAATACAGAGCAGATCTTGAACAGATTTTTTAACATATATTTAAAAAAATTCATAATAAAAGATGGGGATAAAAAAGATAGAATTTATATTTTCGGACTGGGGAAGAATGGAAAATTGCTTTGTGATATGTGTATAAATTATGGGGTAGACATTGAAGGTTTTTGCGATAATGACGTAAACAAGCAAAAAGAATCTTACAGGGGACTAAAATGCTATCCTGTGGATGTGCTTGATAAACCAAGGGATGTAGTCATTATTTCAATAGATGACTACAGATCTGCGTATTGTCAGCTGAAAGAACTCGGGATTGGGAATATTTTGAACTTCCATTTTACTTAAAATCTTAGTAAAATTTTTGTATATAGAAGGAGAGGTTATGAAAATATTAATATTTGGCGCCAATGGCATGGCTGGGCACATGGCCGGCACATATTTGCGGGAAGCAGGGCACGAGATAACCGGCTATTCCAGGACGCCATGTGAATGCTGCAGCCATTGGGTACAGGGGGACGTCCTGGATCAGCGGCATATCCGGCAGGTCCTAAAGGAAAATAAATTTGACGTAGTTGTAAATGCAGTGGGCGTATTAAATACAAAGGTAGATGAGGATCTTTGGGAAGGCATTTATATTAATAGTGCATTCCCCCACTTAGTGGCAGAATGCTTGAAGGGGTCTGAGGCGCGGCTTATACATATTAGTACAGATTGTGTGTTTTCGGGCAAAGAGGGAAAATATGCAGAAACCAGCCAACCAGATGCGGATACTTATTATGGCAGAAGCAAGGCCTTGGGCGAGGTGAGGGATGATAAAAACCTGACTCTTCGTACTTCTATTATCGGGCCGGAACTAAAAGCGGACGGCGTAGGGTTACTGCACTGGTTTTTAAACCAGACCGGGACAGTAAGCGGATATCAGAGAGTGATCTGGTCGGGAGTGACAACCCTTGAGCTTGCCAAAGCGATAGAGGCGGCCATCAATCAAAATATAAGCGGCCTGTACCATTTAGTGAATAACAGATGGATTGCAAAGTATGAGCTGCTGAAATTGTTTAATAAGCATATGCGGGGCGGCCAGGTTGAGATACGGCCGGACGGCAGTGTGATTAGTGATAAATCTTTGATTAATACAAGAACAGATTTTCAATATACGGTTCCGGGATATGAAGAAATGATTGAAGAGCTGGCAGGGTGGATGAAAGAGCATAAGAGCCTGTACCCACTATATCAGGCCGGCAGATAAGGAGAAAGCAAATGGGTGTATTTACAGATAAAGTTCTGATGATCACAGGAGGTACAGGTTCCTTTGGAAACGCCGTGCTTGAGCGTTTTCTGGATTCTGATATCCGGGAAATCAGAATTTTTTCCAGAGATGAGAAAAAACAGGATGATATGAGGAGGCATTACCAGAATCCTAAAATCAAATATTATGTAGGGGATGTGAGAGATTACCGCAGCGTAAAGGATGCAATTCATGCTGTGGACTTTATTTTTCATGCCGCAGCTCTGAAGCAGGTGCCCTCCTGTGAATTTTTCCCTATGGAGGCTGTTAAAACAAATGTAGTGGGCGTGGACAACGTACTGACTGCGGCCATTGAGGCCGAGGTTGAGAAGGTCATCTGCCTGTCCACGGACAAGGCTGCATACCCAATTAATGCAATGGGAATCAGCAAGGCAATGATGGAAAGAGTATTTGTGGCTAAATCCAGGACAACAGATTCAACAGTTATCTGTGGTACCAGATATGGGAATGTGATGTGCTCAAGGGGGTCTGTCATTCCCCTTTTTATAAAACAGATAAAAGAAGGGAAACCAATTACAGTTACAAACCCGGATATGACAAGGTTTCTGATGAGCCTGGACGAGGCGGTTGATCTGGTAATGTTTGCATTTGAACATGGGCAGGCAGGCGATATTTTTGTACAGAAAGCACCAGCATGTACTATCGGTGTTCTGGCTCAGGCGGTAAAGGAGCTTTTTCATGCAGAGAATCCAATACAGTATATTGGCGTCAGGCATGGGGAGAAGCAAAATGAGACACTCCTGACTAAGGAGGAATGCAGCCAGGCTTTTGATCTGGGAGATTTTTATAAGGTGCCGTCAGACAACAGGGACTTAAATTATGATAATTATTTTGAAAAGGGAAAGATAGAAAAGGCAAAAATAGAGGAGTTTACTTCAGACAGTACAAAGCAATTGAATGTAGAAGAAGTAAAGGAGACTTTGCTGGGGTTAAAATATATCCAGGAAGAATTAGGACTCTGGGAGGCATAGAAAAAATGAAGGTTGGACAAAAATTATTGTTGCGTGCATATCTGGGTTCTATTGACGCTAAGACGAAGCTGGTAATTTTTGGGGCAGGAGAGAATGGAATCAGGCTCTTACATGTATTGAGGGACTGCGGGGAGAAAGTGGATTTCTTTTGCGACAACAGCGAAAGCAAAAAGGGGAACATGATAGAAAGCGTCCATTGTATTGGATATGAGGAATTGAAAGAAATAAAGGACGATGTTCTGGTGATGGTTTCTCCGTCCAATGCAGCTGATATATATCTGAGGCTGAAAACAGATCGATTCAGACGAGTAGTCCCAAAAGAAATTATGGACTTATTTTATTTTCTTCCGAAAGAAGAGACAGCATTGTTTCCTATAGGGCATTATTACTCTCTGTATCCAGATTTTCAGTGGCTTGAAAGAAATAGGAAAAGCATATTTTCCCGGGACAAAGAAGTCTTGGATATATCCATGAATACTAGGGAACAGTCTGCGCTATTAAAGGAGATGCAGGGCCTCTATAGTACCCTGCCCCGATGGCAGGGAAAGGAAGAGGAGAGCGGATTCCGCTACTATCATGGAAATCCCAGCCTGGCAGCCGGAGACACAGTGGCCCTGCATTGTATGCTCAGGCTGCTTAAGCCGCGCAGGGTCATTGAGGTTGGATCCGGATTTTCTTCAGCAGTCATACTGGATACAAATGAATACTATTTAGATCATTCTGTACAGTGCTCTTTCATTGAACCTTATCCAGCGCTGCTTAAATCCTTATGCAAAGAGACAGACGATATATATCTGCAGGAATGCGGTCTTCAGGAAGTGGAGCTGGAGTTTTTTGGACAACTGGAGTTTGGGGATATACTTTTTATTGATTCTACATATGTATCAAAAGCTGGCTCCGATGTAAATTATCTGTTGTTTGAGATACTGCCCAGACTAAAAAGTGGGGTTTATATACACTTCCATGATATATTCTACCCCTTTGAGTATCCTGAAGAGTGGGTCCTGCATTCAGATATGATTTGGAATGAACTGTATGTGCTCAGGGCGTTTCTTCAGAATAATCAGGAGTATTCTATCAAATTCTTCCAGAATTTTATGGAGCAAGAATATGGGGATCTTTATCTGGAGCATTGGCCGCTGAAGGAAAAGCCCCATGGGGGAAGTCTCTGGATACAAAAGAAATAAGAACTGGATGTAAGGAGGCTGGAAATGAAGAGATTGAAATTAATGACCATCGTAGGGACAAGGCCGGAGTTAATCAGGCTGTCGGAAATTATTAAAAAGGCAGATTTGTTTTTTGAACATATTTTTGTCCATACAGGCCAGAACTACAGCGATACGTTAAATGATATTTTTTATGAAGATCTGCAGATTAGAAAACCTGATTTTTATCTGGATGTGGTGGGCGGGCATTTAGGAGATACACTGGGAAACATCATCGCTAAATCATATGCATTGATGGAAAAGGAACATCCAGATGCACTGCTAATATTGGGGGATACTAATTCAGCGCTCTCTGCTATTGCGGCGAAAAGGCTGAAAATCCCAATTTTCCACATGGAGGCCGGGAACCGCTGTTTTGACGAGAATCTTCCAGAGGAGACGAACAGGCGTATTGTGGATCATATAGCAGATATAAATCTGCCTTATACCGAACATGCAAGGCGCTATCTTCTGGCAGAAGGGATTAGGAAGGAGCACATTTATGTCACAGGCTCCCCCATGAAGGAAGTGATACTGGCCCAGAAGCAGCGTATTGATGCAAGTGATGTTCTTAAGCGTCTGGAACTGGAGGAGAAAAAGTATATTGTACTGTCAGCCCACAGAGAAGAGAATATAGACCACGAAGGACACTTTATGGGACTGATGGATGCAGTAAACAGCCTGGCAGAGCATTATAAAATGCCGATTATCTATTCTGTGCATCCCAGAAGCCAAGGGTGGATAGAAAAGAGAAAGTTTAAATTCCATCCTTTAGTACAGAAGATGCCTCCCTTTAATTTTACGGATTACAGTAAATTGATGCAGCAGGCCTATTGTGTTGTCTCAGACAGCGGGACAATGCCGGAAGAGGCTTCGGTCAGCCATTTTCCAGGAGTATGTATCAGGACCTCTACAGAGAGGCCGGAAGCCCTGGATAAAGGTGGGTTTATTATTGGAGGCATTACAGAAGAATCTCTCTTACAGTCAGTAGATATGGCTGTAAGGATGGAGACGGTTAATTCCGTAGTCCCGGATTATGAAGAGCCGGATGTATCTGGAACCGTCATTAGGTTAATCCAAAGTTATACAAGAATTATAGATGAAAAGGTTTGGAGAAAAGAATGAAAAGAATATTAATCATAGGTGCCCATTATGATGATGCCGAACTCGGGGCAGGAGGAACCGCGGCAAAACTTGTGGCTGAAGGCTGCCAGGTGTATAAGGTGACATTAACAGACAATGAAGTGGCCCAGAGCGCTTATAATAAGAAAACCAGCAGGTCAGACAGTATTGAGGACAGCAGACGGGCCTCGCAGATTCTGGGCGTGGAGGAGATTACAGACTTTCCTCAAAGGCCCGTATGCCAGCTTGAATATTCCACTGAGATTATGCAGGCAGTAGAAAAGATTATACTGGATTACCGGATAGATACGGCCTTTGTGCACAGCGAGTTTGATACAAATCAGGATCACTGTGCGGCAGGTAAGATCAGTAAGACCGCTGCCCGCCATTGCGATAATATTCTGATTTATCAGAGCAACTTGTATGTATGTGAGAAACCCTTTTATCCGACAGTATTTTTTGATATTTCTGATTATATTGATAAAAAGAGAGAAGCGCTGGACCAATATGGTATAGAACACCAGAGGTTCGGAGCCTCCGAGGATACGCTTTTTGAAAATAACATAAGAAGAAATAAAGTGTGGGGTTATTCCAATGCAGTACAGTATGCGGAAGGGTTTCTGCCGTTTAAGCTGTTATTTTAAGGGGAGAAAGGACTGTTATGAGAGAACCAAAGGTTTCTATTGTTATACCTGTATATAATGGCGCTGACTTTATGAGAGAAGCTATCAACAGTGCCCTGAACCAAAGCTATAAAAACTGCGAGGTTATTGTGGTGAATGATGGGTCAAAGGACAATACAGAGGAAGTTGCTTTGTCATATGGCAGTAAAATCAGATATTTTTCTAAGGAAAATGGCGGTGTATCTACTGCCTTGAATTTAGGGATTGAAAATATGGAGGGTCAGTATTTCTCCTATCTTCCCCATGACGATATCCTCCACCCTGATAAAATTAGGATGCAGATGGAGGCTATTTTACATAGCGGAGATGAAATGTCGATCGTATGGAGCGGATGGAATTTTTATTTCCAGGAATCCGGGAAACGGCAGCCCTTTTCCTTTCCCCTATGGCTGCTCAAGGAAAATGTGACAAAGGGGGTATATCCTCTTTTCTTTGGCCTCCTTAATACAGTGTCAGTACTTCTTCACAGGGAATACTTTAAGAAAGTGGGAAGATTTGACCCAGTTTTACGTACATCTCAGGATTATGATATGTGGTTCAGGGCATTTAAGTCACATCAGACCATTTATATAGAAAAAGAGCTTGTAGATTATAGAATACATGAGAAACAGGGGACTCAGGATGATCCAGAGTACACAAAAAATTGCATAGAACTGGCCATGAAAATGATGGAACATATTTCACAGGATGACATACTTTATTCATTTGGGTCCCAATATGCTTTTTATTGCCAGCTTACAGAATACTATAGAGAAATGGCCTGGGAGGAGTGCTTTCGTTATGCAGGAGAAAGGTGGATGGAAATACCTGAACCTAAAGATGCAGGTTTACAGAGGGAGGAACTAAAAAGGTACCTATACCAACTGGGAAACTCCCATGATATTATCCTGTATGGGGCAGGGAGAAATGGAAAAAGACTTTTTAAGGATTTAGAAAACAGGGGCATCCATATTCTTGCCTGGTGTGATTCAGATATCAGAAAACAGGGGAAAAATATAGATGGCAGGCCCTGTCTTGCGCCAGAGCAGATTCGAGATATAAGTTGCCTGACTGTGGTAACAACGGATGAGCCGGAGCAGTTGACAAGAGTGCTTACGGAGCAAGGGCACCAGCATGTTGCGGGATATAAAGAAATTGCAGATGTCCTTTATCATACGCTGCCTATAAAGGAGAGTATACTGGGGGAGGGGTAAAGCCATATGGAATATAGAGGAACCTGGAAATAGATTTGGAGACAAAAGGGGGAAATGGAAGGCACTGTTGAGGATCTGTATATTTATGACGGTTGGGAAAAGTCAAAAGCGGACATCAGAGTGACCGCAGATAAAATCATCCGGGAATTAGATATTCAGCCAGAGGACAGAGTGCTGGAGGTGGGGTGCGGTGCTGGCGCACTGGCCCAGTATATGGAATGTAAATATATAGGGATAGATTATTCAATGCCCCTGGTGGAGAAACATATTCAGTTTTTTGGAAATTCCGTTATACATGCAGAGGCAGACGACATCCCATTTAAAGATAAGTATTTTGATAAATGTTTTTGTTGGGGAGTTTTCCTATACTTTGAATCCTTGGAGTATGCAAGAAAGGCTGTGCAGGAAATACAGCGTGTAACAAAGCAGGGGATTCTGATAGGTGAACTTCCTGAGGTTTCACATGATGAAAAACACCTCCTGTATCAAAAGAAGATGTTTGAAGGGTGGGCAATACAGGATGCGTGGACTCCACAATATAAAGGAAAACGATTTATCGCGGTAAAATAGGGATCACTGGCATAAGGAGGTTACAGCAATGAAATTTATACATAAAGAACGTATTCTGCAGATTCTGGGCACGCTTTTCAGAGCAAATTCCTATTTTTGTAACCTTGGGAATTTAGAGAAATTGACTGAATTGTGTGCTGTATGCCAGGAGACTGCCTTGGGTATCGGGAATAATATTGAAAGTACTGAGGAAAACCCGGAGACGGTTATTTCGCACTTGGAAGAATACTGTGAACTGATTTACCAGTTAAGCCTAATGTATGGGAAGAGAAGTATGATGAAGGGGCAGATCCGTAAGATAGAAAATATACTAAGGCTTATCAGGTCAGATATTAACGAGGGGTTTGAGTGCCAGGTTTCTGAGGTTGTATTTCTGCCCTATAAGGCCTCTATGTGGGATTGTTTTCAGAGTATATATGATGCTTGTAAAAAAGATTCCCGGTTCCAGGCATATGTTGTGCCCATACCCTATTACAATTTCGATAAGAACAGAAATATTGTGTCAGAGTCCTATGAAGGAGAGGAAATAGCTCAGTTTGTTGAAATAGCAGATTACCGGACATTTGATCTGGCGGACAGAAAACCGGATATTATTTTTATACATAATCCTTATGACGCCTATAACAGAGTAACGCAGCTTAAAGAGACATACTTCAGCAGTGAGTTGGTGAAGTATACAGACCATCTTGTATATATTCCATATTATGTATCGAAAAAATATACGAAAGATTCCATGACAGTCCTGCCGGGAGTAAAAAACTCTTGGAAAACTATAGTGCAGTCAGAAGATCTTAAGCAGCAATATATAAAGAATGGGATTAGGCAGGAACAAGTGGAAGCATTAGGATCCCCTAAGTTTGATATGGTTTTGAAAGCACAGAAAGAATATACAGGCGTACCAACAGAATGGTCTGTACTAAGTGGGAAAAAAGTATATTTTTATAATACTCATTTGGATGGATTGATGAATCAAGTGGATCTATTTCTGGATAAGGTCCAGGGAATCATAGAGTGTATTGGGAGGCATCCTAATACGGCGCTTTTATGGCGGCCGCATCCTTTGAGTCTGGAAACCCTGCAGACATTTCACCCAGAGGCCTATAGCCGGTATGTGGAGCTTATTGAGAAGTTTAAGAGGGATGGGAATGGCGTTTATGATGATACCCCGAGCCTGGAACGCACCATTGCGGTATCGGATGCTTATATTGGGGAGGAACAAAGTTCTGTGAGCCAGCTATATGAGATCACAGGCAAACCTATGTACTATATAGAGTATGACAGCTTTAAAATATTCCAGAAGGAAAGACAGGCAAGATGTTTGTGTGCTGAAAAGTCTGGCAATAAGATTTATATGTACAGTTGGGAATATAATTGTATTTTTATTTACAACGAAGAGAATCACACAATATCCTGCAGGAAAGGGAATGCTAAGCTGGGTGCATACGAAAGAGCCACATATACACATTCTGTCTTATATAAAGAGTTTATATATTTTATTCCCTCATATGCTGGTTCCGTGATTAAGTTTAACACATTGACAGAAGAATCACAGTATATAGGGATGGGGGCAGATAAAGAAGAGTATACTGATATGGAAACCCTGGGAAAAGATTTTAATCCCGTTATTTACCAAGGCATCTTGTATATGATGCCCATTTATTACAGCAGTAAAATTCCCTGTCTGGTACTAGATGAGGATAAAATTGTATTGATAGATTCCTGCTACGAGCAGCAAATTGGAACTTTGGGCAATGGAGGCAATCTTCCTATATTCTATGGGAATACGTTGGCAGAAGATTGTATTTGGCGGGCTTGCAGATTAGGCCCATATGTGCAGAGATATGATATTTCCAACCAAAGGTTTGATTATATTCAGATTAATGGAATAGGGGAAAAGGCAGTTAGGGCGGTAGTATTTGATGGAAAGTACTTCTGGATGATTATGCAGGAAGGAAACAGGCTGCTCCAATGGGATTATGTGACAAACAAAATTTTGGAAGAGATATCAATTATGGATGTGCTGTACAACCCAGGAGAGATATGTTTTGCAGATATGCAGTACTATAACGGCAGCCTGTGGATTTTGCCGCATAAAGGGGCAAAAATTATTAGAGTGGATGTTCTGTCAAAAGAAAAGACGATTATTGACTGTAATACTATAGAAGGATTTTGCATGGAACCGGAGTATGGTCAGATATTTGCTGAGAATTGTGTTGTAGAAGAAAATATATTATATCTTTTTCCTTACACTGGAAATGGAATTGTAAAAATTAATATGGATAATAATCAGGCAACATTGTTAAATACACAGCTCCCGGTAGGCTGTATTTGGGATAATATGGAGGCAGAAACAATATATAGTGAGGCCATGTGCAGCCTTGAGGATTTTCTAAGGTACTCCCAAATGCAGGATACTACCAGGCTAAATAGAGATACAGAGTTAGCGGGAAAAAAGATATGGGACTACATTACAGATAATCTGTAAGAGGAGATGAGACTTATGAAGTGGAAAAATAAAGGGCATGAGTTTGAAAGATTCCGGAATGTATTTACCTGGCACAAAAAGATCTATATTTATGGAGCCGGAGAACTTGGAGAAGATCTGTATAACAGGTTAAAATTTGTGGATTGCGTAGAAGGGTTTATCGATAATAGAAAAGAGACTTGTATGGGGAGAAGGGCCGTTCCTATTACGGAGTTTCTGGAGATGGGATCCAGGGATTATATTGTTATTATAGCTGCGGGATTTCAGAATATGAATTTATTTAAGCATCAATTACTGGTAAATGGGTTTGAGGAGGGGAAAAATCTATTTTTATATCCAGAGTTCATTAATTTTTATATGCCTATATATTTTATGTATGCATGGGACAGGCTGTACGTAAAAGTTATTTCGTTCCTATGTACTACAAAATGTAATCTAAATTGTATAAGCTGTTTGAATTTTACTTCTTACAACCAAAAAAAGAAGCATTATGATATAGGACAGCTAAAAAAGGATGTGGATAGCTTTTTTTCAGCAATTGATTATATTGATTTATTCCATGTATGTGGAGGAGAACCTTTTTTGTATCCTCATCTGGCAGAATTGCTTGAGTATATCTCCCAGAATTACTCACACCGGATACACACCCTTGCGACGACCACAAATGCAACTATTTTACCCGAAGACCGGCTCTGTAGGGTAATGGCAGAAAATAAGATAAGCTTATATTTAGACGACTACAGGGAAAATGTCCCCCTGGTGAGAGAAAAGTATGAAAGGATAAAGACAAAACTGGAGCAGTATAAGATAAAAGTTATAGATAATTATGTGGATCAATGGCTGAATCTGCTGGCAGAAAAAGACTCAGAACAAAAAAGCAGTGAAAAATTGGCTTTACATTTTTCCGCATGTAATGTTCTGTTTAATTCACTGCATAACGAAAAAATTTATTTGTGCAATTATTCAGATTATGCAGTAGAAGCAGGGATTGTCCAGGAACACGAAAATGATAGCTACTCTCTTACAGGGTTTTCGGATGAGAGAAGAATGGAGCTGTTGGAATATATGTTAGGGTACAGTGACAGAGGATATTGTGAGCTTTGTAAAAAATGCAAAGGATTTTTGACGATCAATACAGACTACTGTGAAGTGGCACAGCAGGAGCGGAAGGTATAACATAAAAACCCAAATCATAAGGAGAGCGAGATGGGGCGAGATATTGACAGAGAGTTGGAAGAGATAATTATAAAATATAAAATAGACCGATTTCATCCGCGATATTCTAAGAGAAAGGAAGCGCTTAGATATTTAGGGGAATATTTTAGAGATTATGGTAAGGATAAGATGATATTGGTGTCAGCATGTGACACGGACAGTCTTTATATCCAGGAAGACCTTTGCCTGAAGCATGTGGATGTAATAAATTATAACCAAGTGACCCCAGAAATTCTGAAGGATATAAAAACAACATATAAAAGAGCTGTAGTTATATCCTACTATAGCAGAAAAGAAATCATTTCTCACCTGGCTTCCTGCGGTATCCAGGCAATAAGCATTTATGATTATCTGGAGACAAGAGGACTGTTTTTAGAGGGAAATTATTATGATATTTTTGGTGAACAATATCATGAGTTCTCTGACGGAAAGGCCACTTATGATTATAAACATATAGATATGAATGCAATATTTTTTTGTGATAGAAGAGGCTATGAGGTGTCCGGCGAAAAAGTGGTAAAAGAAATGTATCTCACTAAGATGATTTTTGACTGTGTTTATACTAAGAACTTTATGTTAGCAGAACGATATATTCAGGAATATTCTTCAAAGAAATTTCCCTATGAAAAGGAGTATAGCCAGTTCCAGTCAGAGGTACGGCTCTTGCTGGAATCCATACAGCAGAGGCTGTCAAAAAGGCATAAAGAGGACATGATTATCTTTTGGCTAGATGCACTGGAATATGGGGAGGACAAGGATATGCCTTTTCTGAGCTCTATGGCCGGAGCATCCATTGATTTTGAAAATGCCTATACAGTAACCCCATATACGAATCCTACGGCCAGAACACTTTTTGCCGGGGAGCGTACGGTAGATGACAGAGCTTTTAAAAGGAATATAAGTAGTGAAAGCAGTTTTATAAAAAATATACAAAATAAAGGTTATACGTTTAAATTTTATACTTATTTAAAACAGATAGATGAATCTGTTGAGACATGTACTACACAAAATATATATACTCCACTGTCTGAAGTTTGTTGGAATGCCATCAGTGATATGCTGCAGGCACCGTCTAAGATTTGTGCTGTGATCCATGAGTTCCCTCATACACATTCCCCTTATATATCTTTCGGACTGACAGGAGAAGGATACTCCTTTAAAGAAGCGGTAGGAGAGATACTGGATAGTCATGAGGCAGAAGTTCGGGAAGGGCAAATCATAGAATCTAGGAAGTATGCAGATGATATATTAGCGTTTTATAATAAACTGCTGCCTGCAAAGGTCTATAAAGTTTTTATGAGTGACCATGGACATACAGTATTTGATAAATACCATACCATATTCAGAGTTGCCCAGAAAGATATAAAACCCCGGAAGATAAAGAGGGTATTTAGCTATATTAATTTTGAGAGGCTTATTTTGCTGCTTTTGGATAAAAAGCAGGATTTTTCTTGTGCTTTGAGTGATTATGCCATAGTTCAAGATGTGGATTATTATAATGAGAAGTATTTAAAGGTCTTGCTATCTATGAAAACCTTTGATTTGTATGGTATGTTTGGATATCAAGGAATTATAACAGAGAAGGATAGGTATATCCGTTATAATGACGGAAGGGTTGAGTATATGAACACTAGGTCTGGAGGGGGCAGACTCACCCAGGAGAGGGAGGAATACTTGCGCAATATTTGCCCTTCTTATCCAGAGGATATGATCGAGGAAGAAAAATTTAGATATTCCAGGAATGTTTATCGTACCTTTAAAAATTACTATAGCAGAAACGGTGATTTTGAGAAGAAAAAACGACAGGCGGTCAGAGAGCTTTTTGATACCGTCCCCCAGGGCAGCATTATAGCTGTCAGAGGCGGCGGGGAGCATACGGTACAGTTGTGGTTTACATTGGATTGGCCCCAGAGAGAAAAGATTCATTATATTATAGATACAAACCGGGAATGTATTGCCTCCAGGCTTGGGGCGGAGGTCATTGCTCCTGAGGATATAGAGAAAAAGGATATTGACACTGTGGTTATCTCATCTATGGATTTTGAGGAGGCATGGTATCAGGACTTGAAAAAACAGGGTATAGGCGCGCATATTATCAGACTATATCACTATCTTAGGGACAAGGGGATTATCTGCTCTAAGGCATTTTACTGGGAGGAATTTCTTGCCCGGGATGCCGTGTGGGAAGAATAATAAGGGGGACGGCCAGATGAATTATACAAAAGCACAAATGCTGGAGTATTTAAGGGAGAGCAATTTGGGTATTCACATCCTGCCTCTTTATAGATTAAAGTATTTTGATTATGTAAAAAACAAGAAAGGCGAGGCGGAGAAGGTTATCCGCTATTTAAGAAACTCTAGGCTTATTATAAGATCTTCCTCAAAAGGGGAAGATACAGCGGAGGAGTCGGGTGCAGGGAAGTACCATTCTATATTAAATGTTAAGCCGGAGACAGATGCTTTGGTAAAAGGGATCGATGAGGTCTTTCGCTCTTATGGCAGTACTGACGAAACAGAGGAAGTGTTGATTCAGCCCATGCTGGAGAGAATTATATGCTCAGGGGTTGCCTTCACAGCGGATCTGGAGACTTCTGATGATTATTATATTATAAACTATCAGGAGGGAAGTGACACCCAGGCAGTGACCAGCGGTAAAACGAATTGCTTAAAGACTTTTTATGCCTATAAAAAAGCTGATTTTACATTATTGGAGGATCAAGATCTGGCACAAATTATCCAAACGTGCAGAAAGATAGAGGAAGTGACAAAGCTCCGTGCTTTGGACATAGAATTTGCAGTCACTGCGGACCACAAGGTTTATATTCTCCAGGCCCGGCCTATAGCAAAAGGGAAGAAACAGGAATATAAGCCGATAGATTTACAGGAACCGCTGAAGCGGATCTATAAGAAAATTCAGAAACTATCCAAGCCTCATCCATTCCTGCTGGGTGAGACAACCTGTTTTGGGGTGATGCCGGACTGGAACCCTGCGGAGATTCTCGGAATCAGGCCCAAAAAGCTTTCTATCTCCCTATATAAGGAGTTGGTTACAGACAGTATATGGGCGCACCAGAGGCATAATTATGGGTACAGAGACCTGACAATGCATCCTTTGATGGTTTCCTTCTGTGGCATACCCTATATCGATACACGGATTACCTTTAACTCTTTCGTGCCAAAGAATCTCAATGAGAAAATTGCGGGTAAGCTGGTGAATTACTATCTAAAGAGACTAGAGACATATCCGGCATACCATGATAAGATTGAGTTTGAAATTGTATTCTCATGCTATTATCTGGGGATTAGTGATAAATTAAAAGTACTTCTGGAATATGGTTTTAATGAAAATGAGCTGAAGAGAATTGAATTTTCACTTTTGGAACTGACTAACCAGATTATCCATCCTGAGACAGGATTATATAAAAAGGATATAGAGAAGATAAAAATTCTGGAAAGAAATTATAATACAATCATAGAGTCAGATATTTCCCTGGTGGATAAGATTTATTGGCTTATAGAGGAATGTAAGACTTATGGTACGCTTCCCTTTGCAGGGGTTGCCAGGGCGGGATTTATTGCAGTACAATTTATGAGGTCTTTTGTGGATGGAGGGATTATTACCAAGACAGAGATGGACAAACTGATGAATTCCATGGAGACTATCAACAGGGAGATGGGCAGAGACTGGCGTATGTATCGGGAGGGGACTCTTTCAAAAGAGGATTTCCTGGTCAAGTACGGGCATATCCGTCCGGGTACATATGATATATTATCTCCCCGTTATGATGAAACTTTTGAAACATATTTTACTTCTGAGGAAAAAACTTTAAAGGGCAGTTTTTTTAGGGGGAGGGACCAATATACGGCAGATAGCGCAGCTAAGGATGAGAGTCCAGAGGAATATCAGCTGCCAAAGGCGGTATTGGATAAGATACAGCTGGAATTGGAGCAGAATGGATTGAATGTCACGGCAAGGGAACTTCTGGCATTTATCAAAGAGGCGATAGAGGGCAGAGAATATTTGAAGTTTGTCTTTACCAAGGCTGTAAGCCATATTCTGAAGCTTGTAAAAGAATTGGGCGTCCGCGCCGGCATAGGAGTGGAGGACATGGCATATTTGGACATATCGGTCATCAAGCAGCTTTATGTAGATTTATATTACGGCGATATTTCTAGTATTTTAAGGGAAAATATAGAAAATAATAGACGGCAGTATGAGTTCGCAAAGAGAATTAAACTTCCCGGGATTATTGTAAAACCAGAAGATGTATACCGATTTTTTACTCTTCAGGAGGAACCTAATTTTGTAACCCAGAAAAGTATTGCAGCAAAAACTGTTGAGCTTTCCAAGGAAAATAGGGATGTAGAAAATAAAATTGTTTTTATCCAGTCAGCGGATCCTGGATACGACTTCCTTTTTACTCAGCATATAGCAGGACTGATTACGCAGTTTGGAGGCGCTAATTCCCATATGGCAATCAGATGCGCAGAGCTGGGGATACCGGCAGTCATCGGGGCAGGCGAGCAGAATTATAACCAGTGGAAATCCTCGGAGTACTTGGAGATAGACTGCTGCAGGCAGCAGGTGCTTAAGATGGATATTTGGGCAGAGGGATAAACGTATGAAGACATTTACAATTTGTTTTACAGGGATCAGCGGCAGTGGAAAAACGACTTTGGCAAGGGCGCTTGTACAAGAATTGGACAGACAGAATTTTAAGGTGCAGATGATCGATGGAGATGACCTCAGGGGGCAGCTTGGGAACCTTTTTGGATATACCAGGGAGGAACGTTTTAAAAATAATCAGGTTGTCCGTGTACTGGCGGGGTATTTGAACCGCAATGACGTCAGTGTGATTCTCACCTTAGTGGCCCCATATGAGGAAATGCGCCGTCAGATGCGAGATGCTTTAGGGGAAGGGTATATTGAAATATATGTTAAGTGCTCGCTAAAAGAATGTGAGAAAAGAGATGTAAAAGGATATTATAAAAGACAGCGGGAAGGGAAAATGCAGAATTTGAACGGGGCAGACGATGTATTTGAGATCCCGCAGAACAGCGAGATTATCATTGATACGGAAAAAGAGACTGTGGAAGAAGGAGTAAGCAAAATCCAACAGTATCTTTGGGAGAAGGGATATGGAATATAAGTATATAACAGAAAATAATTTGGAGAACCGCCAGAATTATATGTACAGCGAGTATAAAGGGCGGGAGTTTCTGGAGGCCTACCAAAAGACCCGCAAACAATATATAGAACAATATATTGATTTTCAGGGCGCATTTGAGCCGGAAAGCGGCGGAGAGGGTTCAAAGACGGAAGAAAAAATCAGGCAGGCCGCTGAAGCGGGGGACATAGGGATGGCCGAAAAGTTTGTTAAAAGCTTTGAAGTCAGGAAAAGATTATATACCCAGTACGACTGGGTTACCTGGAAACCCGAAATAGGGGCCCGTTATGACGAAATAGAGCTGTATCTGCTTCTTGGCGAATATATTTCTACCCTTTACAGAGAGACTGGAAGGCTTAAATTCTTGAGCTGCCTGCTAAAGTTAGACGATACAATTCTATCCCAGGAGTCTCTGTTGAGAAATGGGCAGAAAAAAAGGTTCGCCGGACTTCTATATGAGGAATTGGAATTTATAAATAGTTTGGAAGCATGTGTGGGCCTATTAAAGAAGGGGGAGAGGGGAGTATGATTTTAAAGGAAATGGTACTTTTATGCGCGCCGTCTTCCCGGACGTTTGCTTATGTCCAGGCTTTGGCAGATGTAGGCGCCCTGCCGCAAATGTGCTATATACTGGCAGAACCCAATGAGGAGTGCAGGGTTCATAAAAAGCATAATGACGAGGAAAACAAATACTTCCGTGTGAATCTAACCCTGACGGAACTTCTGGAAGAATTCGGCCTGCCTTATCAGGTACTTGGCGTCAGGGACGCCAACTCGGATACTGTGTTTGAAGTGCTCAAGAACGCAGCATGCAGATATATTATTTATTCAGGCTACGGTGGATGTATATTACAGGCAAGGCTTTTTAACATCGGAAAACAATTTATCCACATACATGCAGGCCTGCTCCCTGCTTACAGAGGCAGTACGACGGCATACTACAGTATTTTAAAAGAAAGGTCTCTGGGGGCGACAGGGATTTTTATGAATGATAAAATAGATGAGGGCCAGATTATTATGGAGAAGTCTTTTCCCCTTCCTCAGGGGGATGTAAATGTAGATTATGTCTATGAACCCTGGATACGTGCGCAAGTTTTGGCTGCTATAGCAGAAGAATATATCCAAAAAGGAGAAATACAAGGCAGGGATCAGGAAGATGGGGGAGACACCTATTTTATCATTCACCCAGTCCTAAAACATATGGCTCTGCTTATGCTGGAGAAGGATGTATGAGAAAAGTATTATACACACAGAGGGTGGAGATTGTGGAATCCTATCAGGAGAGGAGGGACTGTGGGGATCAGAGAATTCCCGCATTTATCTGGGCATGTGGCTATCTGCCAGTACCGATTCCCAATATAGGGCGGCAAGCAGAAAAATATTTTGCAGATGAAAAGCCGGCGGGGATTATACTTACAGGAGGAAACAGCCTTGTGAAATATGGGGGCAGCGCCCCTGAAAGAGATGATACGGACAGATGTCTGCTGGGGACTGCGGTGAGAGAAAATATCCCGCTGTATGGATTCTGCCGGGGCATGCAGTCCATCCTGGACTATTTTGGTGTAGAGCTTCAGGAAATAGAAGGCCATATTGGGGGCGGGCACACAGTGTCCGGTATTTGGGGAGAGATACATGTCAACAGCTACCATAGCCTGGGTACAAAGGCTGTCAATGATGAATTTGCGGCTACAGCGCTGTCCCTGGACGGAGTTGTGGAGGGGATAGAGCACAAAAAGTATGCAATTATAGGTACTATGTGGCATCCTGAGAGGGAGGCCCCCTTCAGGGAAAATGATGTGTTGCGGGTACAGACGTTGTTTAATAAAAGTGAAATCTAATATACTTAAAAAGAAAAGCAAAAGCAGAAGCCGGGAATTAGATACAATGTCCAAATGAAGATTTAGGGAGAAGATTCAGACAAGTGAGGCGATTATAGATGAAAGTAATTATTTTAGCAGCAGGGCAGGGGGCGAGGCTGCGGCCTTTGACAGAGGAGAAACCCAAATGCATGGTCGAGATTCAGGGAAAAAGTATTATTGAAACCATACTTGATAGGATGCAGGAGTGCGGGATACAAAGCAGGGATATCTATATTGTAAGTGGCTATAAGTCCAGGGTGCTGGAAAAATTTTTGGCAGGCAGAGGAGTAAATTTTATCCATAACAGCAGATATGCCTCCACAAATATGGTATGTTCCCTCATGTGTGCAAAAGAAATCATGATGCAGGAAGAAGATATTATTGTATCTTACGGAGACATTATTTACAGTAAGCATATTCTGCAGGAAATTATAAAAGCAGAGGAAGAGCTATCTGTGGTGGTAGACGACGGCTGGCTCAAGTATTGGGAGAAACGGTGTGAAAACCCATTGGATGATGCGGAGTCCCTGCTTCTTGATGGGGAGGACAATCTGCTGGAGATTGGCCAGAAAACAACAGAATTATCCCGTATCCAATCCCAGTATATAGGACTGATGCATTACAGGGGCAAGGGCATAACCCAGGTTTTAAAGCTGTGTGAGGAGGCAGAAGCCAGAAGCAAAAGGGGGGAGTCTCTGTGGCGTACCCAGAGAGACTATAGTCATATGTATATGACAGATATGCTGCAGGGCCTTATTGAGGAAGGGGAAAAAGTAAAAGCAGTGCATATAAACCGAGGATGGTATGAAGTGGATTGCATTAAGGATCTGGAAATAGCCAGTGAGGCAGATATATAAAGAAATGATGAAAGGGCATCCCTAATTGGGCGGAATTCATCCGTCCATAGAGGATGCCCTTAGTATTAATATTTGGAATTGTCGTATTCCACGAACCCTTCATCATAATTATAGCTTTCTGGCTGATGAGGAGCCGCAGAAGGGGCAATATTCTGTACTGGCGCTGATGCCTCAGGCATTCCCTTTAATCTGAAACGCCCAACCAGGCTCTTGAGGAGCGTAGACTGGCCAAATAACTCTTCACTTGCCGCCGCACTCTGCTCAGCAGTAGCGGAGTTTGTCTGTACAACGGAAGAAATCTGGTCGACTCCTGTAGTAACCTGGGAAATTCCTTCGGCCTGCATATCAGAAGCATTCGTAATCTTAGCCATATTCTCTGAGATCTTCTGTGCGCTTGTGACGACACTGACCAGTGAACTCTGGGTATCTTCAGCAATCTGATTCCCCTCAGCTACTGCGCTCAGTGAATTTCCGATTAAAACAGTCGTATTCTTTGCGGCTTCCGCACTCTTTGATGCAAGGCTGCGGACCTCATCTGCAACCACTGCAAACCCTTTTCCAGCCTCGCCTGCACGTGCCGCTTCAACTGCGGCATTCAGGGCAAGTATATTTGTCTGGAATGCGATGTCCTCGATTGTCTTAATGATCTTCTCAATCTGGCTGGAGCTTTCATTAATCTTGGTCATGGCTGACATCATTGTTTCCATCTTGTGGTTACTGTTCTCAACTTCTTGGCCTGTCTCCGATATCAGTGCATTGATATCCCGGGAATTCTGTGCTGTCTGGTTCACCTGCTCAGATAACTCGTTGATGGTAGCGGCCAGTTCCTGTACGGAGCTTGCCTGCTCGGTTGCCCCCTGGCTGAGTGCCTGGGCACCGCTGGATACCTGTTCAGAACCGCTGGCAACCTGCTCAGAAGCCTGGTGGAGCTGGCTTAAAGTGTCATTTAAAGCATCTATAATCTTATTCCCGGATTCCTGGATAGATGCAAATTCGCCGAGATACTCCATATCCATCTCTACTGTCAGATCTCCAGATGCCAGTGAATTCAGCCGGCTGCATATATGCTGTATGTAAGTTGAAAGCGTAGTCAGTACGAAGCGCAAGTTCTCAGCCAGTACACCTAGCTCATCCTTTGAAGTATAAGTAACTTCCGAATCCATACGTCCATTGGCCATCTCCTTCACAGCGTGCTCTATCTCTGCTATTGGACGGGTTAACCCTTTTGTAATACTGATAACCAGCAGTATTGTAAGAATCAGGCTGACTCCGGCCAGTATGTACAGAACGATAAAACAGACCTGTGTTGTGGACATACCAGAATTATAGAAGGATGTAGCATTCCCTTCAGCTGCGTCAATAATATCTTGGAGAGCATCATTAAAATTATTACATGCCGTAGTATATTCCCCGGTAATGATGGCGATGGCGTTGGCATCATCCTGGACAGCGATATAATCCAGCGCCCTCTGGCGGGGGTCTGCTGTCTTTGAAGCAGTATCCTTTACAGCCTGTAATAGAGAAGCATCTCCTTCATAAGAATTATTCAGATCCTCGATGGCTGCGCTGAGTGTTTGTGTTGTATCCTCAATATCACCCAGCAGAGACTGGATTTCCGCATCATCCGTTGTCTCATAAGCGCGGTATACATCCAATTGAATCTGTTTGGTAGCAGCCTGTGCCTCCAGAGATGCCTTCACCATTGGGTACGGCACATTGTAAAAATCTTTTAGGCCTCCTGAAACACTTTTCAGGCCTACAGATGCGGCTATCACAGCAATAATATAAAGTCCCATGACAATTCCAAATGCAAGCAGCAATTTACTCCTTACTTTTAAATTCTTAAACACTTCCCTTATCCTCCTCGTAATTTAGTATTTTTCTTGAGATTCTTAAATATTATGGAAATAGCCGTAATATATTTTATACCGTAATTAAAAGAATGTAAATGATTTTTGTGTAAATCTATCCATTAATTTTATACTAACTTAAGTGCGTAATAGGCCCAAAATACAGGATGTACAGGCTTGCAGATACTAAGTTATATATAATAAGGAAATATTTAGATAATAAATAACATAACTTAGGAAAAAATACAGGAAAAAATGTAGTAAAATGTAGAAAATTATAGAAATATGTAAAAACCTCTTTTCAAGTAAGTAGAAAAGTGGCATAATTGATACGATATAATGATATAGATAGGAGTTATGACATGGCGGCAGACTATACAATTTATAATAACTTATATAATTATATGAGCAGTATCTTAAGTCAGATACAGTCAGTATCTGACGGATACAGTCGGCAAGTTTCGGGCGGGCAGAGTTTTTCTGACGTTTTTCGCAGCGCCTCCACTGATCTGGGCGTGCCTGAGAGTATGGATTCAATTTTTGAGGAAGCGGCAAATACCTATAATGTGCCTGTCACATTGCTGAAAGCTGTTGCCAAAGCAGAGTCAGGCTTTGATGCCAATGCGGTGTCAGCAGCCGGGGCCCAGGGGGTTATGCAGCTGATGCCTTCAACCGCACAGTCTCTCGGGGTGACAGACCCCTTTGATGCACGGAGCAATATCATGGGCGGGGCCAAATATATATCGGAAAAGCTAAAGCAATATGACGGTGACATTGAGCTGGCTTTAGCGGCTTATAATGCAGGCAGTGGGAATGTGGAAAAGTATGGGGGAGTTCCTCCTTTCCCTGAGACCCAGAATTATATTGACAAGATTAAGAGCTATATGGGGACAGACCTTACTACAGGGCAGACAGTTGCCAGCAAGACAGAGGACAAGACGGTGACAGAGACAGACCGTTTGTCCAGCGGGGTGTTTTCTGCGGAGGACGCCCTTTATCTGGTTGAACTGATGAAGCTGCAGATGCAGAGCAGGGTGATGGCCGCCAGCCAGTCACTTTTAAGCGACACAGGCAGTGATATCTTGTAGACTTTGATAAGTGACAGGTTAGCAGGCTGTATAGAGGGCGCAATATATGTTCCCTGGAATATTTATACGGGCGGCAGAATAAGGTTGTTAAGAAAATACAGAAGGATTGTCTTAGAGGTGGGGAATCCTGATATTTTACAATATTCTTAAAGAAAGAAGTGGTGATAATGATTTTTGGAAATACGATTCCGATGGCAGGCAAGGCGCTGGATTATCTTTGGAAAAAGCAGGAGGTGACATCTGACAATATCGCCAATGTGGACACTCCGGGTTACAAAACAAAGTCTGTCAGCTTTGAGGAGACGTTCCAGAATAAACTCAAGGCGGCCAGCGGGACGCATGACAATACCCAGATGCGCCAGGCCATTGACAGCTCTACATATCAGATATATGACACCAGCAGTTCTGCCAGGGTGGATGAAAACAATGTGAATCTGGATGTGGAGTATACAGAGCTGACAAGGACGGCGCTGCACTATCAGTATTTGCTCCAGTCAGTAAACAATGACTTTACAAGGTATAGAAGTGCGATTAAGGGACAGTAAGATTAGGAGGGGATTATTATGAATGAGACATTTATTACGCCCATTCAGCCATTGAGTTTTGGTGAAGGAATAGGGGCTGCAGGCAAAGTCAACGAACAGTCAGGAACGTCTGCTTTTAAAGGGATTTTTGACGAGGCGGTCAATAACGTTAAAACAACAGAGGAAGATTTGGTGAACAAGCAGTATCTTTTGGCCACAGGGCAGATAGAGGATGCACATTCTGTTATGATTGCATCATCCCAGGCCCAACTGGCCGTGGATATGCTTGTTTCTTTGCGGAATAAGGCGCTGGATTCCTATAACGAAATTATGCGTATTAGTCTATAGCCTGTCGGGGCAGTGTGTTTTCTGTCTGTAAGAGAACGGCAAATCAAAAAAGAATAAGAGAGTTATGAATAATTATGAAAGAAAAATTTGGTCAATTTAAAGAATTTATTGGGAAGTTAAGCAGCAAAACAAAGAAAATAATTATCGCCGGAGCGGCCGTGCTGATTATTGGGGCTGTTGCAATAGCACTTATTCTGAATAATCAACCTTATGAAGTTTTGTTTTCCGGACTGGGGACAGAAGAGGCGCAGCAGATTGTGGAGAAGCTGCAGGAAGATGGCACAGAATTCCGTTTTAAGGATGATTCTACGATCCTGGTAAAAGAGGATGAGGTAGATCTGGCAAAGGCAAAATTAGTTCAGGAAGGTTATCCTAAGAGCGGTTTTACATACGACACCTTCAAGGACAATGCTGGTATGATGACCACGGATTCTGATAAAAACACCTATAAATTATATGAACTTCAGGATCGTATTGGATCAACAATCCGCCTTTTTGATGGGGTTAAGGATGCCAAAGTAACCATTGCCCTGGGTGAAGAAAGCAAGTATGCACTCAGTGACGACCAGAAAGAAAAGTCAAGCGCATCCGCCGTGGTTACTATGGATGACGGAGGTTCGCCGACAGAAGACCAGGCGGCGGCAATCCAGCGCCTGATTGCAAAGAGCGTACCTGAGATGGAGTTGGAGGATGTGGCTGTTTTTGACGGCAATGGAAACGATGTCTCCACGGATGGGCAGAGCGCAAAAGATGGATCAGATGCGGAAGAGATCGCCCAGGTAGTTGAGGATCAGATCGATAAAAAGGTTATGAAGGTCCTGGGCCCTATTTACGGGGAGGACAATGTCAAGGTTTCTGCCAGGGCGAAGATAAATATGGAAAAGCTGATCCGGGAAAGTACAAGCTACACTACGCCGGAGAAGATTGATGAGCAGGATAAAACAGGTATTGTAAGTAAGGAAGAGACGTACAATGAATCCTCTGTCTCTGAGGGCAGTACACAGGGAGTGGCCGGGACAGATGCTAATGCTGACACACCTCAGTACAATACCAATGGAACTACGGGAGGATCGGAATCAGCCAGTGAAAGCGCTTCCAGGGAATACTTGGTGGACCAGATTAAGGAGCAGGGCCAGGTAGATCCAGGCGTGCTTGATGACCTGACGGTTTCAGTTGCTATTAACGGAAACGGCTATGGAAGCCTCAGGGAGGCCCAGATCCGTTCCCTGGTCGGCAATGCGGCAGGAATTGCGGCTGCGGACCAGAATGAAAAGATAACAATCGCAAGCGCGCCATTTTACAAGGATAACACAAATAACCAGAATGCAGACCAGACGTCTGCCGATACTACAGGGGTTCCACTGTATGCGGTAATTGCAGGGGCTGCTGCCGCATTGCTTCTGCTTATCTTGGCTGTCATCCTGATAATCAGAAGAAAGCGCAGAAAAGCAGAAGAGCTTGAGGAAGAAACTGAGATACTGGAAGAGGAGACAGATTCTCTCCTTGACTTGAATCAGGAGCTTCAGGAAATTCAGAATGACCGTGGTATGGAACTAAAGAAAAATATCCGGGAATTTGCAGATCAGAATGCAGAAATATCTGCCCAGCTGTTAAAGAGCTGGCTGAATGGAGGCGGTGCAAATGGAGAATAATGTATTAACGCCTGAACAGAAAGCAGCGGCGGTTATTGTATCACTTGGCGCCGACAAGGCGTCCAAAATATATAAACATTTAAGCGAGAGCGATATAGAAAAGCTGACAATTGAAGTGGCTAAGCTGGGGCATATTTCTCCGGAACAGACAGAAGAAGTCTTAGATGAGTTTTACAAGACGTGCCTGACCCAGAAAGTCGTGACAGACGGCGGCATGGAATATGCAAGGGCAGTCCTTGAGAAGGCATTTGGAGAGGCCACGGCCCAGACACTTCTGGAAAAGCTGGCAAAATCGCTGAAAACCAGGCCCTTTGAATTTATCAGAAAAAGCAGTGTGAAAAATCTTTTTTCCTTCCTGCAGCACGAGAGGCCCCAGACAATTGCCCTGGTACTCTCTTATGCAGAGCCAGATCAGGCGGCCACTGTCATCAGTGAGCTCCCGAAGGAAAAGAGGATTAAAGTAGTAGAGTGCGTGGCCAGGATGGAGAGCGCCTCACCCGATGCCATCAAGATCGTAGAGTCCTCCCTAAAGAAACGGTTTGAGAATATTCTTACAACAGATTACACAACCATCGGCGGCATTGACTACATAGCAGATGTCATGAACCATATGGATAGAGGAAATGAAAAATACATCTTTGATGAGCTGGGCAGAGAGGACGAAGAACTGGCGGACACAATCCGCAAGAAGATGTTTGTATTCGAGGATATTGTATCCATGGACAACAGGTCAATCCAGAGATTTATCAGGGAGTGCGACGTCAAAGACATTGTCTATGCACTCAAGGGATCTGACGACAGCATCAAAGAACTTATTTTTGCTAACGTATCTAAACGTATGGCTGAAAGCATTCAGTCCGACCTCGATATTACAGTTAATGTACGTCTCAGGGATGTGGAAGAAGCTCAGCAGAGAATTGTGGGCGTAATCAGAAGGCTGGAGGAAGCCGGAGAATTAATTATAGTTAAGAGCGGAAAGGATGAAATCATTGCCTAGGATTATGAAGGGGCCGAAGGAAGAAGAGACAATCCGGCCATATGATTTTTTTGCCGGTTTTCAGATAGAGAGCCGGGAGGAAGGGACAGAGGAGGATGCTGAAGAGGAACCAGCGGCCCTCACAGAGGAAGAAATAAGAAAAGAAGCTGAGGCGGATGCCGCCCGGCTTTTGGAGGAAGCCAGGGAACAGGCGCAGTTTCTCCGGGAGGAGGCCTATAGCAAAGGCTATCAGGAAGGCCGGGAGGAAGGCCTGAAGCAGGCATATGAGGAGCAGCGGAAAATCTTGGATGGAGAAATCCGAAACTTGCAGAGGAATGCCGCGGATGTGGTCCAAAGTGTTTCTATCGAGAAAGAGAAGATGCTGGAGCAGTATATAGACGACCTGAAGAATATTTCCCTGACCGTTGCCGAGAAGATTATCCAGACAAGTATTTCCTCAAGTGGTGATATTGTAAAGCGTATGATTCTGGCTGCCACAGATAAGCTGACAAAGAAGCAGTGGGCCAAAATATACATTACAAAATGCAACACAGGAATTTCCCTGGATGTGGATTCTGCATTTCTGGACGCCCTGGCACATCTGTCTGAGAATATTAAGATTATTACCATGGACAATGGCGAGGAGGGAACCTGCATTATAGAACTCCCGGATGAAATTATTGATGCCAGTGTCCAGACTCAGCTTGAGAATATCAAGGATATTTTAAATAACGCCAGAGTATAATTAAGGAGTAATGCCATGTTTTCAAAGCTGCCCGAGTTGATTCAGAAAACTGAGACGGTCAGTTACATAGGAAAAATTGAAAATGTAGTGGGGATGGCTATGGAGTCATCAGGAAACCGTGCAAGTATCGGCGATATTGCTATGATATATAACGAGGAGAAACATAAGCAGATACCTGTGGAAGTAGTGGGGTTCCGCAATGACAAGATGCAGTTGATGGCATATGATAACCTGAATGGTGTTGCGGCAGGCAGCTTTGTGAGGAATACAAAGCGCCGCCTGAAAATTCCGGTAGGCGAATTTCTCAGAGGCCGGATTATTGACGCTACAGGCAAACCCATGGATGATTACGGGGAATTTCCTTCACCCCGCTATTACTATGTGGAAAATAACTATATAAATCCGCTGAAGCGCCCGCCCATTACCGATACGCTTGAATTTGGCATCAAGGCTATAGATGGACTAAATACAGTGGGGAAAGGGCAGCGTATTGGGATTTTTGCAGGGAGCGGCGTGGGTAAGAGTACACTTCTTGGCATGATTGCCAGGAACGTCAAGGCAGATATTAACGTAATTGCCCTGGTAGGAGAGCGTGGACGTGAGGTCCGCGAATTCATTGAGAAGGATTTGGGGCCGGAGGGACTAAAGAGAAGTGTACTTGTGGTAGCAACCTCTGACCAGCCCGCCATGCTGCGCATGAAGTGCCCCCTTGTGGCCACCACTATAGCGGAGTATTTCAAGGACCAGGGAAAGGATGTCCTGCTGATGATGGACTCCCTGACCAGGTTTGCCATGGCCCAGCGTGAAATTGGGCTTGCAATCGGAGAGCCGCCGGTTGCAAGAGGATATACACCATCTATATATGCTGAGTTCCCCAAGCTTTTGGAACGAAGCGGGAAGTTTGAGAGGGGTTCTATCACTGGCGTCTATACTGTGCTTGTGGAGGGGGATGACACGAATGAACCCGTTGCAGACACAGTCCGGGGTATTCTGGACGGACATATCGTACTGACCAGGAAGCTGGCCAATGAAAACCATTTTCCGGCAATAGACGTAAATGCCAGTATTTCACGTTTGATGACCAATATAGTAGACGAGGAGCATCGGGAGGTGGCCTCCCGTCTGCGGGACATTTTAAGCGTCTATGCCAAAAATGAGGATTTGATCTCCATAGGGGCCTATAAGGCGGGGACCAATCCAAAGTTAGATTTTGCCATATCAAAGATAGACAAGGTCAATGAATTCTTGATGCAGAAGATAGAAGAAAGCTTTTCAGCGGAAGAGATTTTTGGGATGATGAAAGCGATTCTGCGGTAATAAAGAGAGGGCCTCATAAATGAAAAAGTTCTTTTTCCCATTAGATACAGTGCTCAGCTACAAAGAACAGGTATTAGAGAATTTAAGAGGTGAACATGCCAGAATTATTGCGAAGGTAAGGGCATGTGAAAGAGAGATTGAAGGCCTGGAACAGGAGCACCAGAGCTGTGCAAAGGCTTTTGAAAAGAGCAAATTTACAGGGATGAAAATAAGTGACATCCATACATATGAGCATTACCTGGAAGCGCTGGGAATTAAAATTAAGAAGAAGCAGGAAGAACTTCTGAAGCTGAATGAGCAGGAAGAAGAAAAAAGAAATGAAGTGGTAGAGGCAAAAAAGGAGACATCTTCTATTGAAAAGCTTAAAGAAAAGAAGTTTAAGGAGTATAATAAAGAAGTCCTGAAACAGGAAGAGCTTTTTATTGAGGAATTTGTTTCCACCCAGAATGCCATGGCAAAATTAAATGGGTAATCCTGCATTGGCAGATTACTATAAATTTATGATACCAGAAGGCGCAGGCTTACAAGCAGGAGCCGGCAGGTATCGGGGGCCAGACAAATAGGATCCAGCCCCAAAATAATTTTGGAAGAAAGGAGGGAAAGAAGAGCAATGGGACAGATTAGCTTTAAGGCTATAGATACTAGCTATAAGCCGGCAGACGTGGCCAAAAAGGGCAAAGATACCTCAGATGTGACAGAGGATTTTAAAACGCTGCTGGAAGGGAAAAGGGAAGACAAACAGGATGTCCCAAAGGAACCAGAGGGCCCTGGGAAAGAGACTGGGGAGACATCCGGCGGCAATGCGAAAGATATGTCAGATACTGCTGCGGACAAGGATAAAGAAAGTACTGGAGATATAGCAGGAGCATTGCAAGGTTTGCAGGCAGATCCCGCATTATTGAATATGAATATTGTGAATATTCAGGAGTTCATGGCTGATGTCAGCGCCTTTACAGAGTCTTTGGGGACTCAGGCATCACAGGCAGATGGCGCGGCGGATATCCAGATGGCAGCGCCAGTATCCGAAGCTGCCCAAGAGCTGCAGGCTGCCAGTGAAGGTGCGTCCAACGCAGGATTGGAACAGGGAAACTCATCTCAGTTGGAATTGCCAAAGGCAGGTGAGGAAGTCTTAGCTGCAGAAACAGGGCAGGGACAAAAGACTGTGACGCAGGACAGCAGTACAAGCAAAGAAACAACAGCAGATACTGGGAGCCGTAATGAGGCCTTGGCCCAGGCTGTATCTAATCAGGCTGCCCAGGGAGAAAAGAAGGGCAGTGAGAGTTTATCTGATGAAGGCGCCATGACAGATGCCAGAAACCAGGAACAGGCAGCAGTCATTACTGGAGGGCAGGCTGCGGCAGTGGCAGAGAGCCATACTGAGGTGAAAACAGAGCCAGCAGCCACAATAAGCGTTCCACAGCCAGAGGAGCTTCCGGAGAAATTGACGGAGCAGATCCTTGCAAAAGCAGTAGATGGCGTAAAAGAGTTTGAGATTCAGATAGAACCCAAAAATCTGGGCAAGATTGCAGTCAAGATTCTCTATGAGGCGGGCCAGACAATCGTGTCTATCCTCTGTTCTGAGAAAAAGACCCTGGATATGCTGGGGAACAATGCAAGAGAAATCGGGCATATGATGGATCAGAATTTGGGCGGGACTACAACAGTTATTGTAGAGAAGCCGGAGACTGACTATCTGCAGCAGGGCAATGGAGAGAATGACCATACTGCCAGAGATTCTGAGCAGGACAGGCAAAAAGAAGAGAGCCAGAAACAAAAAGCAAATGATGCAGAGCAGTTCCTGCAGAAATTGAGGCTTGGCTTGAATTTAGGATGATGAAAAGGAGGTAATGGCCAGATGGCAGGTGTAAGTGAAGTAGATGGATTTGGAAAGAGCCAGGTGTATAATGACCTTCTGTCCACACAGACCAGCGCAGTCGCGGACAACAGCACTATGACAATGGATGATTTCTGGCAGCTTCTGGCGGCGCAGCTCCAGTACCAGGACATGACAAATCCAATGAGCAACAGTGAGATGATGAGCCAGATGACACAGATGGCTACGATGAATACGATGAATTCTGTATCCAATGCCATTTCAAATTTTGCAGTTGTAACAAATAACCTTTCTCAGGTCACCTTGACCAGCTATTCTACAAGTTTGCTGGGAAGAGAAGTAACAGTGGCTACTCTGGATAACAATGGCGAAGTCATTGGGGAGAAGAAGGGCGTGATTACAGGGATCGACCTTACAGGTTCACAGTCTGTGTACATCGACGGTGCGAAATATAGCTTAAGCCAGATTATGAGTGTGGGTGAAATTCCTAAGAAGGAAGATGAAACGGACAAAGAAGATGGCGGCACCGGGGAAGGTGAGGATAAGGTACCGGAGGAAGATCCTACATAGACCGGGGGCGGCCGGCATAAAGGCGGTGTATAGTTGATGAGTAAGATTAATCAAATTACAAATGCCAGTGCACTGCAGCTTAAGCATGCGGCGGCACAGACAAAAACCAACGTACAGTTTGGGGATTTGCTGCAGAAAGAGCTCAGCAGGCAGCAGAGTGTACAGTTCTCAAAACATGCGGCCCAGAGGGTGCAGGAGCGTGGAATAGAGATGACAGACAATCTTCTTGACAACCTTAACCAGGCAGTCTCAAAGGCCAGGGATAAGGGGGCAAAGGATGTAGTCATCATTGGTGAGAACGGAGCATTTATCGTAAATGTCCCTAACAATGTAGTAGTTACGACAATGTCGGGAAAAGAAATGAGAGACAATATATTCACAAATATAGACAGTGCTGTCCTGATGTAAGCCGGACCATGTATGGAGGTTTCGTATCTGTATGACTTGCAGGTACAAGGACAGACAGGAGACAAACAGGAAAGGAAGTATATAGACAATGGTCAGATCGATGATTGCAGGAGTCGCAGGACTCAAAACACATCAGTCAAAGCTGGATGTAATTGGTAACAATATTGCAAATGTAAATACATGGGGATATAAATCTTCCAGTTTTAATTTTCAGGATTCTATGTATTCTACTTCAATCAATGGCTCAGCCGGAAGTGCCCTGGGAGGAGGGGCCGGCGGCCGCAATGCGTCTCAGGTTGGATATGGAGTAACCACAGGTTCCATCATGCCCTCTTATACGACAGGGGCGCCCTCACCGTCATCAGATCCTCTGGACTGTATGATTGACGGTACTGGCTTTTTCCTTGTGGGGAATATGGTCAACGGGAGTTTCCAGGATGTAGAGAGCTCCGGCCTGAATCTCTCAAGAGTAGGTATCTTCAGGGTGGATGGCAACGGATATCTGGTAGATGACCAGCGCAGCTATGTGTATGGTTATGCCCTGGTGGACGGCACGGGCATTCCAGAGAAGCCGGCAACCAAGTCGCAGTATGATATTGCAGGGGCAGAGGTAACGGCTACTAATAACAATGGTACTTGGGACGTGACTATTGGCGGTGTAACAATCCAGTCCAATAATGCAAACCTTGAAGATCAGGTGAATGACTGGATTAAAAGTGTAACTGCGGCTGGCGGCCAGTATGAGGGATATAATATTAGCCTGAATGAATATAATGACGGCGCGAATCCCATGACAGTTGACTTGACCTTTACAGGCAAAACAGCCGGAGTGGATAATAATGCCAACAAGCCGAATGCAGGCAATTGGGGTGCTGCTGCAACCAGTACTGTGGTAAGCTTAGGGTCTGCCCGGGTGCCGGGGGTAGCGGCCCAATATTCAGATGAGTTATCCACAATCCAGATCCCCGTTGATCCGGATACAAACCAGCAATATAATATCCAGAGTTATAAAATCAATGAGGATGGAACAATTGTAGGTGTGGATGAGCAGAACCGTACAATTGCAATAGGACAGATCGCGCTGGTTACGGTGGAGAATCCCAACGGCCTGGAAAAGACAGACGGATATTACTATACGATTGGCCCTAATGCTGGAACTACAGAGGCAATCAAGCCAAACGGCGGTCCTGCGGGAAGCATCCTGGGGAACTACTTGGAGATGGCAAACGTGGACCTGGCAAATGAGTTCTCCCAGATGATCACCACACAGAGGGGATACCAGGCGAATTCCAAGATTATCACAGTGACAGACCAGATGCTCGAAGAGCTTGTAAATATGAAACGGTAATAATAAATAGATGTGTTCCGGGATAGAAAATATCCCGGGCACATTTGAAAGTCAGGGGGAGATTGTGGTATGATTATGCTGACAAAATTAAATAATGAAAAGATTGTGTTAAACAGTGCCCAAATTGAGATGGTGGAGTTGATACCAGAGTCAAAAATTGTTATGATGAATGGAAAGTTTTACATCGTAAAAGAGACAGCCGAAGAGATAATAGAGAAAACAATCGAGTACAATGGGAAAATACATTGCTACCGTGAAAATAGATAGTAGATTAAGGTGGTGACGATAAGGTGGATTTGACTAGTATTATTGGTATTGTAGTTGGTATGGTGCTGATCATAACAGTAGGTATAGGCCCGGATAAGCTGATGAACTTCGTAGACATTCCGAGTATTGCCATTACGGTAGGCGGTACATTGGCCTCTGTTGTTGCCAGTTATCCATTTAGTATGCTTAAGACAACCATAAAGCATATGAAGATTTTAGTTCAGGGCAACCGCTATGATGTGGGGGCGCTTATAGACATTTTGGTAGATATGGCACAGCTGGCCAGGAAAAATGGACTGCTGGCCTTGGAGGAAAAGGCCAATGAGATAGATGATATGTTTTTTCGGCAGGGAATTATGCTGATTGTAGACGCCACGGAGCCGGAAGAGGTGAGGAACATGCTGGAGAACGAGCTGGACAGTATGTCCCAGAGGCATGAGGAGGCCTGCGGCCTTTATGAAAAGGCATCATCCTATGCGCCGGCCTTTGGTATGATTGGTACTCTTGTAGGTCTGGTTAATATGTTAAAAGAGATGGACATGGACAGCGGAAGTGCAAGCGGCATAGGGCCGGCTATGGGTACAGCCTTGATTACCACCTTTTACGGGTGTATTCTGGCCAACGTGTTTTTTATGCCCATCGCCAAAAAGCTAAGAATCAGGAATGAGGAGGAACTCCTGTACAAACAGCTGATGATAGAGGGGATTTTGGCTATACAGTCAGGAGATAACCCTAAGTTCCTAAGAGAAAAACTGGCTACATATCTGGCACAGAAAGATAGGGCCAAAATTATAGATTCTGAGGGCGGCGGTGAGGAGACAGCTGCGAAGGGTAAGAAACCGAAGAAAGAAAAAGCGAAGAAGAAATAGGTGATATTGATGAAGAAGAGGAATAAGACCCCAGAGTCAGGCGCCAGTTGGATGGACACTTATGGCGACATGGTGACGCTGCTTTTATGTTTTTTCGTGCTTTTGTATTCTATTTCCAGTGTGGATCAGGCCAAGTGGGAGATGATTGTCAGGAGCTTCAATCCTGATGCTGATAAGGTATCTCAGATAGTAACTACAGATACTTTAGAGGGGGATCAGGATGTTCCGGGAGGGTTTGTGGAAGGCGATGAGATAAATACCTTTGACGAACTCTATGAGAATTTGAAGAAGTCTGTTGAGGATGCTGGCTTATCAGCTCAGGTGGAGTTGTATAAGGGCGATGGTTATACGTTTGTTACATTTCGGGATAATGTGTTCTTTGATGGTGATAGTTCCATTATCAAGGATGAGGGAAAGCAAATCCTGGATCAATTTGCGAATGCTATCTCCGGCGCCAAGGATTCTATTAAGGAGATACAGGTATTGGGACATACCACCCAGGCAGACCCAGCCGTACAAAATGATGTGGAATCAGACCGTGTCCTGTCGGCAGAGAGGGCGGCGAGGGTAACAGCTTATATCCAAAATAAGAGCCTGGTATCTCCAGAGAAGCTAGTATCAGTAGGATATGGGCAGTTCAGGCCCATTGCCCCCTTTGATACGCCGGAGAACAGGGCCAAGAACCGGAGAGTTGAACTGCTGATTACAAAGTCTGATTCAGTGGAGCACAGCCTGGAAGAATATTATAAGGAAATGAACAAGTAAAAATGTAGTGAAGGTAGGAGTGAAGGATGGCAGATGTACTATCACAAAGCCAGATAGATGCATTACTGAGTTCAATGCAGAATGCAGAAGCAGAAAGTGTGGCGGAGGAGCCGAAAAAGCCAAAACAAAAATACAGGAAGTATGATTTCTACAGTCCTAAGAAGTATACCAAGGATAAGCTGAAAATGCTTCACAGTATTTATGATAATTATGCGAGAATTGCGACTTCACAGATTAATGGTTTGTTTCGTGTGGCCAGTGAGGTGGAGGTTTTAGGCGTTGAGGAGCAGCGGTATTATGAGTTTGGAAATGCGCTGAATGAGACGGATGTAATTACGTTAGCGAATGTAGAATTACAGGATCATTCTAAGAATCCGCCTATGCTTTTGCATATTGCCCCCACCCTGATGGGTTCTATGATAGACCGTATGCTGGGAGGGACAGGAACGGATTTGACAGTAGACATGTCATATCAATATACAGATATTGAGCTTGCTTTATATGAGAAAATTATTAAATATCTGGTAGGGATTACTACCGATGTATGGGCAGCCTATATTAAGGTTAACACACAGTTTGAGTGCGTGGAGGAAAATCCAAGCATGTTTCAGGGCATCAGTGTGGACGAGACAGTGGTGATTATTATGATGAAGATCCAGATGGGCGAGATAGAAGGGGCCATGAACATTTGTATACCGGGAATATTGCTGGGGAATATGTTTGATATTATTGATAAAACAAAGCACCTGGCAGATAAAGGGAACCAGATGCAGGAGAAGGACAGCCGGGAAGAAATTATGGGCAGCATAAAAGAATCCAGGATGGACGTAATGGCTCAGCTTGGAGTTGCCAGGCTGAATCTGGACGATGTGTATAATCTTCATGTAGGGGATGTCATTGACCTGAATAAGACGCAGGATTCACCAGTTGCTCTCCATGTTGCAGGTCAGCCATGGTTTATCGGCCAGCTGGGCGTACATAACAAAAATATAGCGGTGAAGATTGAGGAACGTGTGGAATCCCCTAAGAATGATATGGCGGTATAATTACCAGATAAATCACAGACAGTTTATCTGCGTATATAAAATTTAATAATAATGAAAAAAGTGAGGTAAAAAAAATGGCAAAAATATTATTAGTAGATGACGCAGCGTTTATGAGGATGATGTTAAAGACCACCCTGACACAGGCGGGATATACAGATTTGCTGGAAGCAGAGGATGGAGTGCAGGCAGTGGAGACCTATAATGCGGAGAAGCCGGATCTTGTTTTTATGGATATTACCATGCCTAACAAAGATGGACTGGAAACACTCAAAGAGATTAAAGCCAGCGACCCTAATGCCACAATTGTGATGTGTTCTGCAATGGGGCAGGAGGCCATGGTTATGGAATCTATCAAATCAGGGGCAAAGGATTTTATCGTAAAGCCTTTTAAGCCTGAGCGTATTTTATCAACTGTCAAAAAGATTCTGGGTTAATACTGGAGGCGGGATATGTCTTTTTTAAATTCATTTGATATCAGTGCGTCAGGCATGACGGCGCAGAGGCAGCGGCTGGATATTGCGGCCGAGAATATATCTAATATTAATACGACAAGGACGGACAGCGGCGGTGCATATAGAAGGAAGATGGTGGTGCTGGAGGAGAAGCCGTCTACTTCCTTCCGCTCAGAGTTTAACAGCCGGTTGAGTGGGAAAACCTCGGAAAAGGGAGGGGTACAGGTTTCTCAAATCCTGGAGGATCAAAGCGACCTGAATCCGGTATATAACCCTGAGCATCCAGATGCAGATGAGAATGGTTATGTTATGATGCCCAATGTAGACCTTGTGAAAGAGACTGTTGACGGGATGTCTGCGACCAGATCATATGAGGCTAACATTACAGCTTTCAATGCAATTAAACTTATGGCACAGAAGGCACTGGAGATTGGAAAATAGAAATGAGGGGTTAACCCAGAAGGAGAGATAGGATATATGGGTTCTAATTGTTTTAGTACATTGGAAATAGATGCGATAGGCGAAATCCTCAATATCAGCCTTGGAGCATCTGCGACAGCGGTTTCCACAATGCTGAATGCCAGGGTAGACATCACGACACCTATCGTAAATGTTGTAACCAAAGAAGAATTTAAGATGGATAAAGTGGAACCGGCAGTCGGCGTTGAGATTACCTACGTATCAGGCCTGGAGGGCAAGAACGTCATGCTCCTTAAACGGCATGACGTGAAGGTAATCGTAGAGATGCTGATGGGCATGGAGATCGCAGACGAAGAGTTCGAATTAAATGAGATGAATATCAGTGCAGTCTGTGAAGTTATGAACCAGATGATGGGGGCGTCCTCCACTGCATTGTCAGAATTTTTAGGGCGTATGGTCAATATTTCTACTCCTATTTCTTTTGAAGTAAAGAATGAGGAAGAATTTATTGATAAATATTTCGTCGACGGGAACCCTAAAGTAGTAGTAGGGTTTACTTTGAAAATTGATGATAAGCTGGAAAGTGAATTCTATAATGTAATACCAATAGAGCTGGCCAAGGGATTGGTGAAAGGATTCCTTCCAGATGAGGCCATTGTGGATGTGTCTGGGGATCAGGCAGAAGAAGCGTCTGCGCCTGCCCCGGTACAGGAAGCGGCCAGTGAAAAGACGGAAGAAGCATCCCAGGGAGGAGGAACACTTTCCCAGGAGGAAATCGAGAGGCTGCTAAATGGAGATATAGGTGGAGACAGTCCGGCGGCGGCGCCTCAGAGCACACAGCCGGCCCAAGCTGCGGCGGAGGCTATGCCTCAGGGCACAGTTCAGCCACAGATGGAAGCAGCAGCGCCCACACAGGTGCCGGCAGGTGCGGCGGCAATGCCAGTCCAGCCCGGAGTGGGACAGGATATGTCCATGATGCAGATGCAGATGATGCAGCAGATGATGCAGCAGATGCAGGCCATGCAGCAGGAGCTGGAGGCAAGGAGAAAAGAACCAGATCCCAAGCTGATTAATGTTCAGCCTGCGGCCAGGCCTAATTTAAGCCAGAGCAGGGACATTGTGCTGGAAGGTGAACAGGAAGAGAACATGGAACTGATCATGGGGGTTCCCCTTGAAATTTCAGTAGAAATAGGACGTACCCAGAAATTGGTTAAAGATATATTAGACTTTACAAAGGGTTCTCTTGTGGTTCTCGATAAGCTGGCAGGGGAGCAGGTGGATCTATTTGTAAATGGACAATGTATAGCTAAAGGCGATGTAGTAGTTGTTGAGGACAACTTTGGTATCAGAATTACAGAGATCATGAAGGTTAATTTTGCCGTATTAGAATAACAGGAAGATATATCAGGAAGGAAATCTATGTGGAGAGTGCTTATTACCTTTGTCGCAGCAGCGCTTATTATTTATCTGAGCTACCTGTTCAGCAAATATGTTGGAAAGGGAGTAAATAAAAACAGCAGTTCGCGCTATATGCGGCTGCTCGACCAGATTGCCGTAGGTCAGGACAGGCATATTGCGGTTATACAGGTCGGGGGGAAATATCTGCTTGTCGGAATTACAGCGGGCCAGGTAAATGTCCTGGCTGAGCTTCAGGATGACGAACTTTTCCCATTGTCTCCAGAGTCGGGAGAGTCAGGGACGAAAGCGCCGGATTTCAAGGCGATTATGGGGAAATTAGGAGAAATTGGTAAGAAGGGGAGGTAGAAGCCGGTGTATGACTCACTTATAAATGTAAACGGAAATCAGGTTCCTACATTAGAAATACTGCTGATGCTTACAATCATCGCACTTCTGCCCTCTATTCTTGTCATGGTGACATCTTTCACGAGGACAATTATTATTCTGTCATTTCTGAGAAATGCCCTTGGGATCCAGCAGACTCCGCCTAATATAGTTTTGATTGGAATTTCTCTATTTTTGACCTTGTTCATTATGGATCCTGTAATCAAGGATATTAATACAAATGCATATACACCCTACAAGAACCAGGAAATTACCCAGGAGGAAGCGCTTGACCGCGCCCAGGTTCCATTGAAGGATTTTATGCTTAAGAATACGGAGACAAGTGCGCTGAACCTGTTTACAGAGATGTCCGGGACTGAGCAGGTGGAGAACGTGGAAGAGCTTCCTATGACAGTCATTATCCCGTCCTTTATGACAAGCGAATTAAAGCGGGGGTTTGTAGCAGGCTTTTTGATTTTTATCCCATTTTTGCTGATTGATATTATTGTATCCAGTACACTGATGTCTATGGGAATGATGATGCTCCCTCCTGCAATGATTTCTTTGCCCTTTAAGCTGCTTTTATTTGTGACAGTAGACGGCTGGGAATTATTATTCTCATCCATAGTAAAAAGTTTCCAATGGTGACGCGGGGAGGCATTTGAATGACAAACGGAGAAGTTCTGGATTTGATGTATGAGGTGTTTGTGATGGCAGTCCAGCTCGCAGGGCCGATGTTAATTATCAGTATGTTTGTGGGAATCTTGATATCTATCATACAGGCGGCCACACAGATACATGAGCAGACCATTACCTTTGTGCCGAAGCTCCTTGTAATAGGGCTTATACTTGTGTTTACAGGAGGCACTATGCTGCAGACTCTGCAGGATTTTACAATCAGGATTTTTGAGCTGATACAAGGTTAATAAGGGTAAAGGAGTAAAGACATGCCGATTAGCGATACTGCACAGCTGACCTTATTTACCCTGATTTTAATGAGGATGTCTGGCTTTATATTATTAAACCCCATACTAGGGAGAAGAAATATACCTGGAATTGTAAAATCTGGCCTGATTATTGTTCTGACATTAGTAGTCTACTCTTTTTCAGCGGAACAGGCATTTGTGATAGAAAGTACGATAGAATACGGCTTTTTATTGATAAAAGAATTTGCTGCAGGCTATGTAATCGGATTTGTTACTGAGCTGTTTTTTTTTATAATAAGTTTTGCCGGATATATTATAGATTTTCAGCTTGGCCTTTCTATGGCCACTGTCTATGACCCTCAGAGCAATTCACAGATTGCCGTGACTGGTACTGTATACCAGGCCTTTTTTGTTCTCTTATTCTTTGCCCTGGATGGCCACCTGGCGCTGATGCAGATTCTTCTGACATCTGCTGAGATTGTACCTTATGGGGGGATACTGATAACAGAAAACGTGAGCCTGAGAGTGATAGACATATTTCTCCAATGCGTAGAAATGGGGATTAAGTTTTCTCTTCCGATTCTCGCAGCAGAGTTTTTTGTGGAGATAGGGGTCGGAATACTGAATAAGGTTGTACCGCAAATTAGTATATTTGTTATTAATATTCAATTGAAAATAATTGTCGGCCTGGGGTTACTGGTGATTTTGTTCTCTCCTATGAGTGAGTATGTGGATAAAATCATCACAACTATGATAAAGACGCTCCAGGGCATACTGACATTTCTATAAATCAAACCTGTAGAAGAAAGAGAAGTGAACGCAGTTGGCAGATGAAAAAACTGAAAAAGCCACCCCTAAGAAGCGGCGTGACCAGCGCAAGGAAGGTAATGTTTTTTCCAGCAAGGATGTCATTGCAGTTGCGTCGCTTCTTGGAGGGTTTTATGGGTTACAGTTATTATTCCCATCTATGTACAGGGCAATGAGGCAGAGTATGTATTCTCTGATTTCTTCTGTATCAGAGATCCAGGAACTGTCCATGGGAAATTTACAGCAGATTGGGATGGATGCTGTCAAGGTTGTGGCACAATGTGTGCTGCCGATTGGGTTCATAGGGGTTGCCCTTGCCGTTGTGTCAACCGGAATCCAGACAAGATTCATTTTTACCATGAAATCAGCGGCATTTAAGCTCAGTAACTTAAGTATCCTTAAGGGAATAAAGAATCTATTCTCCATGAGAAATGTTGTAGAGCTTTTAAAAGCGACATTGAAGATTATTATTTTAGGAATCGTCCTGTATCAGTTATTAATGGGGGAGATGGTAAATGTCTCCCAGATGCTGGACATGAACCCTATGTCTGCAGCTGTCTTTGTACTGAAAGAAATTATGAGCATGGTGCTCAAGATAGGATTAATATTTGCAGCGATTGCAGGGTTTGACTTCTTTTACCAAAGATGGTCATATGAGAAAAAGATTAAGATGACCAAACAGGAAGTGAAAGAAGAATATAAGCAGACAGAAGGAAATCCGGAGATTAAAGGCAGGATCCGGAACCTGCAGCGCAGTATGGCAAGGAACCGCATGATGCAGGCTGTGCCCGATGCGGATGTAATTATCCGTAACCCTACCCATTACGCGGTAGCACTGAAGTATGATATAGACCACGATAACGCTCCCATACTGGTTGCAAAGGGGCAGGATCATCTGGCGTTGAGGATTATAGAGCTGGGACAGAGAAGCGGCGTGGCTATTGTGGAAAACAGGCCGCTGGCCAGAGGAATATTTTCTTCCACACCTCTGGACTGTGAAATACCGGCAGAATATTATGGAGTTGTAGCTGAAATTCTTGTTCAGGTATTCCGTATGAATAAGAAGATGGAGTAAGAGATGAAGAGAGTGTTAAATAATGCAGTGGCTTTAATCGTAGTTATGATTGTACTGCTGCTGATTATACCATTGAGTCCGTTTTTACTGGACGTTTTTATTATTTTAAATATTTCCATATCGCTGATTATTCTACTGATCAGTATGAATATAAAGGAGCCGCTGGAGTTTTCTATTTTCCCGTCAATGCTTCTTATCACAACTTTATTCCGCATCGGAATTAATATATCTTCAACCAGAAATATTCTTGGTAATCAGGGAACTGCCGGCGCAGTTATCCAGGCAATGGGTGATTTCGTACTGCAGGGGAATGTTGTTGTTGGATTTATCATATTCTTAATTATTGTCCTGGTGCAGTTTATTGTTATTACCAAAGGCGCCGAGCGTGTGGCAGAGGTTGCGGCAAGGTTCACCTTGGATGCAATGCCTGGTAAGCAGATGGCCATTGACGCGGACTTAAGTACGGGACTGATTGACGAGCAGGAGGCGAGGAACAGACGTTATAAGATCCAGAAAGAGGCTGACTTCTATGGATCTATGGATGGTGCTACTAAGATTGTAAAGGGAGACGCCATCATGTCCCTGATTATCACCGCAGTAAATTTCCTGGGTGGTATGATTATCGGTATGGTTCAGGGAGGCATGGGATTCCAGGAAGTGCTTTTCGTATATTCTATAGCTACAGTGGGCGACGGACTTGTGTCACAGATCCCTGCCCTTCTGATTTCTACGGCTACGGGTATGGTTGTAACCCGCGCAGTTTCTGACGGAAGCCTCAATGAAGATGCATCCAAGCAGTTTATGGCCCAGCCAAAGGCCATTATGATGACAGGCGCAGTCCTGGCTATTCTGATTGCCATACCGGGGATGCCTAAGATCCAGCTTGGCATAGTCTCTCTGGCATTGATGCTGGGCGGATGGCAGCTCATGCGCAGAATGAATGCAATGGCTGAGAAAAGCCAGCGGGCAGCCGAGATGGAACAGGCCGCCATGCAGCAGGAGCAGAATGCATCAGCGGAGGAAAGCTTCAAGGATATAAACAGTGTTTACTCTCTCATCAATGTAGAACCTATTGAAATGGAGTTTGGGTATAGCCTGATCCCCCTGGTTGACGAAGGCAGCGGCGGGAAAATGATCGACCGTATTGTGATTTTCAGGCGCCAGTATGCACAGGAGATGGGATTGGTTATCCCCTCTATACGGCTGCGTGACAGTTCCAGCCTGAATACAAACCAATATGTAATAAAAATTAGAGGGGAGGAGGTTGCCAAAGGGGAGATACTGGTAGATTACTATCTGGCCCTTGAGCCTCCGAACCCAGAGAAAGAGATCGATGGGATCGACACCATTGAACCAGCCTATGGCATACCCAGTAAATGGATTACTGTGGACAAAAAGGAGATGGCGGAGATATACGGCTATACAGTGATTGATCCTCTGTCTGTTATGCTGACCCACCTGTCGGAGACTGTGAAAAAGCATGCCTTTGAGCTTCTCAACAGACAGGAAGTTGTGCGTCTGGTAGAGAATATGAAGAAACAGTCCCCGGAATTGGTTGAAGAATTAGTACCTGCCATGATCTCCTATGGCAGCTTCCAGAAGATATTGACAAATCTTTTGAGGGAGGGGATTCCCATTAAAGATATGGAGACAATCATGGAGACAATTATTGACTCCTCTATGACAGTAAAGGATATTGACTCCATTACAGAAAATATCCGTATTGCCTTAAAGCGTACAATCACAAGGAAATTCTGTGAGGGTGGAAGTATGAAGGTTGTGACTCTGGATGCAGACCTGGAGAAGAGCATTATTACCAGCCTTACAACTGGCGAGCATGGAATGTATCTCGCGTTAAGTCCCGATGTCATGCAGAGTGTCATTACCCAGCTGGGCGAGGAAATCAAGAAATTCCATGAACTGGGGCAGAATCCTATTATCCTGACAAGCCAGGTGGTGAGGGTACATTTCTACCATCTGATTGAGCAGTTCTATCCCAATGTGTATGTGCTTTCCTTTAATGAGATAAGCAATAATATCCAGATACAGGCAGTAGGAAATATTACTTTGCAGGCGTAAGAATGTATGGAGCAGCCAATATGAACACACAGGAAGTATATAGTAATAAATCTAATGAAGAGCTTTTACAATTGTATAAAGAGACAGACAGCCTGGAAATTAAGCAGGAGCTTGTCATGAGATATATTTACCTGGTGAAGAGTATTGCCCTTCAGATGCGGGATATCTATATGAGCTTTTCGCAGGTGGATGATATTATCAATGAGGGAGTCATAGCTATCATGTCCGCCATTGACAAGTTTGACCTGGAGAAAAATGTAAAGTTTGAGACATATATATCTAAACGTATTAAAGGCATGATCATTGACCTGGCAAGGAAGCAGGACTGGGTTCCAAGAAGTACAAGAAAGAACACAAGGGATATTGAAGAAGCTGTTTCAACGTTATATAATAAGTTAGGGTACTATCCATCTGTACAGGAAGTGACTGAGTATTTGAATATTACCCAGGAGAAATATCAGGAGTCAATGCGAAAAGCGGCTTTATTTAATGTACTTTCTCTGGATATGGTTTTGGCAGAAGCCCAGGAAAACAAAAGCGGAGTGCGTCTGCCCCAGGGGGAGGAAAGTGAACAGCCTGAGAATCAGCTTTTGAGGAAAGAAACCGCGGAGGTTCTGGCCCAGGGAATCTCAGAACTGAAGGAAAATGAACAGTTGGTTGTATCGCTGTATTATATAGATGAATTAAATATGAGACAGATTGCAGAGATTCTTCAGGTCAGCGAGCCAAGGATATCACAGATTCATACAAATGCAATAAAAAAATTAAGAAAGTATATGCAGAAATTTAACGAAGAAAGGGAGAGTAAGAATGTTTCAAGGATTTTATGATTTGGCCTCCAATATGATAACGCAAAACAGAAACATGAATGTTATCAGTAATAATATGTCTAATGTATCCACCCCTGGATATAAGAGCGATAAATTAGTAGAAAGTACATTCAGGGAAGAGCTGCTGTACAGATATGACAAAAGTGGAAAGACGCCTATCGGTACAGTTTCGAGGATGAATATTGCCGATGAGAGCGTAACCAATTACAGCGAAGGCGGACTCAGGGAGACGGGCAGCGCGCTGGACTGCGGCCTGACAGGAAACGGTTTCTTTGCGGTACAGACAGACAATGGTACAGTCTATACCCGGAACGGTTCATTTAATCTGGATAACAACGGATATCTGGTATTGCAGGGAGTAGGGCGCGTCCTGGGAGCTAACGGGGGACCCATCCGCCTTACCACAGATGATATTACAATAGACAAACAGGGGAATATAACAAGCGCAAATGGCCTGCAGAATTTTGGCAGGCTGCAGATTGTGGATTTCGCGGATTACAGCCAGCTTACCAAGGTGACAGGCGGGGTTTTCGAATCAGCGGCCCAGCCTCAAAATGCAGCAGGGGCAACTGTTACACAGAAGTATCTTGAGGATTCCAACGTGTCCATGGTGGATGAGATGACTGCTATGATGAGCGGCCAAAGGGCGCTGCAGAGTTCTTCACAGGTTCTGAAAATGTATGACCAGCTGACAGCAAAGATGGTGCAGCTTGGTTCCATGTAATATAAATTTTGGAGAACGCAGAAAGGAGCAGTAAATGTACACTTCATTTTATACCGCGGCTAGAGGCGCAATTGAAGAACAAAAAAAGATGGACGTTGTCGCCAATAACTTTGCGAATGTGAATAACTATGGTTACAAGCCTAAGACAGCGGTTTTTTCAGATTTAATGTATTATAACCTCCACAATATCTATGGAGAGGATACCGCCCTTAAGGCAGGGACAGGAGTAGTGGTTGAAAAGACAAACACAGATTTTGACCCCAGTGGTTTTATGACAACTGACAGCGCCTATGATTATGCCATAACAGGCACAGGTTTCTTTATGTTAAGGAATCCAGAGGATGGTTCTGTCTCTTATACCCGCAATGGGCACTTCAGCCTTTCACAGAGGGGGAATCAGTTCTATCTGGTGAACGATAACGGGAATATGGTGCTTGACCAGAACAGGAACCCAATTACTGTGGCAGGGGGCGGACTGAGCGGTAATATTGGTGTATTCGGCTTTAATATACAGGATGGCATGCTCAGCACAGGCAATAATGAGTTCGTGCCTGTGGCAAAGAATGGCGCCCCATATCTGATTGCAGATGCAGAGGTGTCAGACCATACTTTGGAGATGTCAGGGGTAGATGTGGCAGAGGAAATGAGCCGTATCATTGAGAGCCAGAGAGCCTATTCTTATGCTTTAAAAATGGTACAGACATCAGATGAAATTGTAAATACAATTAATTCGTTGAGATAATAGAGAGGTTAGAGTATGGCAATAAACAAATATGAAGAGATGAATGAGATGGAGAGGGATGTTATCAGAGAGATTGGGAGCATTGGCAATGGGAATGCTGCCACGGCCCTGTCCAGTATGCTGGAAGCCAAGGTTAAGATGACACTTCCCGAGGTAAATATACTGGAATTCAATGCTGCCATGAACCATCTGGGGGATCCTGAGGATGTGGTTGCGGCAATTCTGGTGGAAATGTCAGGGGAAATTCAGGGCATTATGCTGTTTATCCTGACGCAGGATTTTGCTGATGAAATTTTAAAGAGAATGCTGGGGAAAGATACCGTGGACTTTTTGGCTCTGGACGAAATTGATACTTCTGTTCTCACGGAAATTGGGAATATTATGATTTCATCTTATATCAATGCTTTATCTTCACTGACAAATGTAAATGTAGTCTTGTCAGTGCCTCAGCTGGCAGTGAATATGCTGGGAGGGATCCTAAGCCTTCCAATGGCTACTATGGGAATTAATTCAGACCGAATTATGATGATAACTGGAGAATTTAAAATTGATGGAAGAGAACTAAATAGTGACATACTGCTTCTGCCGGATGTGGATTCACTGAATGTTCTTATGAAAAAGCTAGGAGTTGAATAACTGATGAGTAAGCAATTATCTGTTGGGATAGCAGATATGAAGATAACCAGGCAGGAAGGTGTGCTGATTACATACGCCCTTGGCTCTTGTATAGGGATATCCTTTTACGACCCCATGATCAAGCTGGGGGCCCTTCTTCATATTATGCTGCCAGAAAAAAGCCATGCCAGTGACCAGAATGTATTCAAATATGCAGATTCAGGGATTCAGGAGACTCTCCGCAAGCTGTATGCATATGGCGCTATGAAGAGAAGGCTGGTGTGTAAAATAGCCGGTGGGGCTAAAATGTTTGAGATGAAAGGGCCAGGCGGACTGGGCAATATTGGAGAGCGGAATGCACAGATGGTAAAAAAAGTGCTGATGGCAGAGGGACTGCGGATTGCCGCTGAGGATACAGGGGCCAATTATGCCAGGACCATGCTGATTGATGTGACGACAGGAGAAGTAAAGATCCGGACAGTAGGAAAAGCAGAACGTATTCTTTAACTACTTATATTGCTGGGATTTTGTGCCGATATAATAGAGAGAAGTAAAGGAGAGAGGGTATATGGCTGATACAGAAATTTTATTGGAGTCAGGAACGAATGAGATCGAGATAATGCAGTTTACAATCTTCGGCGAGCTGTATGGTATTAATGTGGCAAAGGTGCGGGAGATTATGATGGCGGATAAAGTAAAGCCAGTGCCTCATTCTCATGAAGCTGTGGAAGGGATATTTAAGCCAAGGGATATCCTTCTTACAGTAATTGACCTTCCCAAGTACCTGACTGGCAACAGTGGGGATAAGAATGGGAGAGACCTATTTATAATCACCAATTTTAATAAAATGCACATTGCATTCCGTGTACATACGGTTGTAGGGATCAGCAGAATTTCATGGGAGGATATCCAGAAACCTGATAATACAATCAGCCACGGGGAAGAAGGGGTGGCCACAGGCATAGCTCAATGTGGCGGGAAGCTTGTGACAATCCTGGACTTTGAAAAGATCGTTGCAGAGATAGCCCCAGAAACCAGTATCCAGCTGGAGGAGATCGATAAGCTTGGCAAGAGAAGCGAACGCCTGCATAATATTGTTTTGGCGGAGGATTCTATCCTGCTGTCTAAGATGATCCAGGATTCCCTTATACGTGCAGGATATATAAATATTACAGACTTTAACAATGGCCGTGAGGCATGGGAATACTTAAAATCCATACGGAATGATTCAGACTTTGACCAGAAGGCCAGTCTATTGATTACAGATATTGAGATGCCGGAGATGGATGGGCACCGCCTGACCAAACTGGTGAAGGAAGATGAGAAGATGAAGCACATACCGATTATTATTTTCTCATCTCTCATTAATGACGAAATGCGGATTAAGGGTAAGAAACTGGGAGCTGATGAGCAGCTTTCAAAGCCTGAGATCGGGCATCTCGTAGAGGTGATGGACAGCTTGCTTGAACGGAAGGAGAAAAAGAATGGATAATTGTGTGGTAAGACAGGCGATCAAGGAGCAGAAAACAGATTCGATAATTGGATATGAGCTTATGATTCAGGGGGATGAGGAAAGCCTGTATAATTCCAGCTCAGACAGCGTGGCTGCCAACACAATGGTTGCTTTTTTGTCGGAAAACTCCAATAGGATCTTTAATGAAAAACGGACCTTTATGACCTTCACTCCGGCTTTGCTGTTCAGGAATACTCCCAAGATTTTTGACAAGGACAGGATTGTGATCCAGATTGAAGATAATATAGTCATACATCCTCTGGCAGCAATTTTGATCAGCAAATATAGGAATGAAGGGTACCATTTTGCAATCAATGATTTCCAGTTTACTCCTAAATACTTCAGTATGCTGGAGCATGTGGATTACATAAAGGTAAATATTTCGGACAAGATAGATGAGACCCAGAGGCGATCCTTGAGCAATATTGTAGAGATGTCACACGGTTTCCAGAAAGAGTTTATCGCTACAGGGGTGAATACTAAGGCTGCCTATGATTATGCAAAAGAGCTTGGCGTGGATTATGTGGAAGGCAATTATATTTCCAATGAGATGATCACGAAGACGAGTAAGATGGAATATCTGCAGGGGAACCTATATCAGCTGATTATAGAGTTAACCAAGGATGAGCCGGATATTGAGGTTGTGGAGGAGATTGTCAGCAGAGATGTGTCCCTGACTTATGCATTGCTGAAGATGGCCAATTCTGCTTATTTTGCAGTGCACCATGAAACAGCATCTATCCGCCAGGCTATTGTACGTGTAGGCATTAACCAGTTAAAGCAGTGGGTATATCTCTTAAGCTTCAAAGAAGGAGAGAATACTTCAGAGGAAATGCTGAAAACTTCATTTATGCGTGCTAATTTTGCCTCCGTGCTTGTTAAGAGGCTGAAGAAATTTCCGATTAACAGTTCAGACGCATATTTGATGGGAATGTTTTCTACCCTGGAATACATGGTGGACGCCTCTATGGAAGAGATTTTGGCAGAGATACCTATAGTAGATGCAGTAAAAGAAGCTTTAATCTCTAAAGAAGGGGAGGCTGGGAAGCTGTATGAGCTTGTTTTATGCTATGAGAGGGCTGAATGGAGCGAGACCAAACGGCTTGCACAGGAATTGGGACTTGAGACGAATGTCATGGCACAGCTTTACATGGAATGTGTAGAAGAGGTCAATGATATTTGGGATAATGTTGTGGGAGCTGGTGAAGAGTCTCCAGAGATTGAGAAACTTGCTGCAGCGGGGCAGGAAGTGGCAGTAGAATAAGAACCCGTTTTATTCCCGCCAGCAGCGGGCCAGGCGGACATGTTTATATATCCATTTGGCAGCTGCTACAAGGGTCTATACCCCGATGCTTGTATCGCCGCTAGTTTAGCGCCCCGTATGCTTGCATCGGGGTATTTGCTAATAGAAACTAAAATATAAATCCTGGCCAGGGCATTCACTGAATCTGGCCAGGATTTTTGCTATTCTATGATGCCAGGGCAGAAAAAGGGTATAAAACCCTTTGGCCCGACATCTATTCTATATACGATAAATATAAAACCCGTACCTTCAGCTGACTAATCTCCTTAGGGGAAATAATGGCAAAATATGCTATATCAATGTCTTGGGTTCTCTTTAATGGTCATGCATGCCTTGGTGGCTTCTACAGTGACATCCGAGATGAATTTATTTGTATAAAAGCTCAGAAGCGGGTCAGCCGCCGCGGGGGAAGTTACAATATATTTGGGAGCCAGGCCGTTTAGGGTTAGGGCCACAGTGTCGGCAACACAGCGGTCGCAGGTGCAGACATCAAATTGCCTTAAAAAATAAATGATTTTTTCCCGTACAATGCGGTCCATGATATTCAGGACAATGAAATCTGGTTCCGGGGTTGGTTCTGGCTGAGCAGGAGGGGCAGATTCTTCCGCCTGGGACTGTTCAGGAACCTGGGAATCCTGCTTAAGTTCCTCAAAATCCTGCTGTAAGGCGGGGGAAGGAGCCTCATCAGATTTCTCAGGATTTGGCGGCTCGGCAGCAGGCATGATACCGGCAGGCATATCCTGCTTTGAATCCTGGGACACTTCTTCTGGCTCAGGGGATAATTGAGAAACAGGCTCTGATAGATCAGGAGCCTGTTCTGATTTTTGAGCAGAAGGAGTTGGCGGGACTGTATTGGACAGCTCCTTTTCAAATTCATCGGAGAGCTTGTTCTGTATCAGCTCTGCCAGCGGGTCATCCCCGGTCTTATCAATGACCGCTACATTCTGGGGGGATGGCGCGCTTGGCAAGGGCGAGGATACTTCCGGCGTAGCCTCTGGATTCTCTGAAGGCTTCTTTGAAACCTCTGGATTTTCTGAGGAAGCTGTTTCTTCCTGTGTTTCCTTTTTTGCATCATGCCCGGCAAGCAGGTTCAGGACATGTGCAGTTTTATTACTTTTTCTGGCCATTCTATTGTACCTCCTGGGTTTGCTTCTTTTCAATCATAGATAATACTTCCCCTACAAAATCTTGGTAATCGAGGGAAGGATTAGAGCGGGGCGCATGTTCAAAAACGCTTACTCCGTGGGCGGGTGCTTCCGCCACAGTGACACTTGGGCGTATCTGTGTGCGAAAGACGCATGTCCCAATCTGGGATGCGATGTTCTCTGCCATTTCTTTCACTTCCCGGGCCAGAAGGGTGCGTCCATTGTACCTGGTGAGAATGATTCCCAGTACATGGAGGCTGGGATTTAGAGACTGACGGACAGAATCAATGGTTTCCTTTAGCTGTGTCACGCCTAAGAGGCTGAGTATTTCGGGCGCCATAGGGATGATCAGATGATCAGAGGAGGCATAAGCATTGACAGTCAGGATATTTAATGCCGGGGGCGTGTCTATGATAATATAATCGTAATTGGCAACAACAGGGGCGAGCGCTTTCTTTAATAAAAGTTCCCTGTCCGTAGAAGTGAATTCCAGCTCTGCACTGCTCAACAAAATATTAGAAGTGACGATATCGCAGTAATCTGTAGTCTGAATGGCTTCTGAGATAGAAACAGAACCTTTCAGCACATCATATATGTTACTGCAGTCCTCAATATCAAGACCAAGGCTGAATCCCAGGCTCCCCTGGGGGTCAAGGTCAATTGCCAGTACCTTTTTATCATAAAAAGAGGCCAAGCCTGCGGCTAAAGCACTCGATGTGGTTGTCTTGCCTACGCCGCCTTTTTGATTGGTAAGAGCGATAATAGTAGCCAAAATTAATTCCTCCATTCGTAATAAAACTCAGTAAAACTATTATTTAAAGTATACTATATGCCGATAAATAAGTACAGAGTAAATTTGAAAATGTAGAACAGCCCATGGCGCTGCAGAGGTAAGTATATGCGCATGTCCCACCACGTGCTGGTGGTGTGGCCTGGAGGCAGGAAAGGCGGCAGCCACTCGGGGTTAAGTAAGAAAAGTACAATAAAAGGAGAGAATGATATGTCAGGTATAGGTGGATTAAGCAGTTCAACAAGCAGCAGTATCAGGGGGTATGGCGGCCTGGCCAGTGGATTGGACAGAGATACCCTAATCGAAAATATGACCTATGGCACTACAAGTAAGATTGAAAAGCAGCAGCAGAAAAAAACTACGCTGCAGTGGAAGCAGTCTGCAATCCAGAATATCACGGACAAGATGATCAACTTTGCAGACAAATATACGTCTACAATGACTTCTACGACGAACTTGTTCAGTTCTGCTTTCTGGGGAAGGAATATTATCACAGCCTTGGGGGCAAACAGTAAGTTTGTCAGTGTATCTGGTACAGCAAGTTCAGCTAACTCTGTCTCAATAGCAGGGATTAAGCAGTTGGCTGAGAAGGCGCGCTGGACCTCACAGTCAGCAGTGTCAAGCAAGTCTCTTACTACGGGAGACATCAATCCTGATGAACTCCAGAACTCCGACACACTGAGTGGAAAGACGCTGACTTTCAAATATGGAGGCAACAGCTATACAGTAACACTCAGCGGACAGAACAGCAATAATGAAGCGTACAAGTTTGATACTGTAGAGAATATTAAGGATTCACTGAATGACATTCTGTCAAAGGAAGAGTTAAAGGATGGCAGAAAGCTGTCTGAAGTAATAGATGTGGCCACAGATGGGAATAAGATTGTATTTAAAGATAAGGAAAACACTGGGAATGAGCTGAAGCTTACAGGCGGTTCAGCTCTGGAGCTTTTAGGGTTTAAGGACAGCGCAGACAGTGATTTTACAGAAATAAGCTTTTCCAATGGCTCCGTATCTTCTAAGCAGGACATAGATAAAAAGACGTTAACGGAGTCTGTGTCCTTTGTTGATAAGATTGCAGGCAAAGAGATGACTGTCAGCTATAACGGCACATCCAAGACCATCAAGATGCCGGAGGCAGATGAACTGGCAGGCCTCACAGGAAAAGCTTTGATGGATAAGATTGCAGAGTCTCTCCAGGGGCAGATGGATGATGCATTTGGAAAGGGAAGGATTTCTGTAAAGAATAATGACAATTCCGATGGCACGTTCAGCCTGGAGTTTGTGACAACAAAGCCAGGTGATGGCAGCTTAGACGAGAGTTCCACACTCACATTCGTCAATGGCAGTACTGGACTTTTAGGAGAGAACGGCTTGCTGAAGACAGCGTATGGCGCCAACAACCGCCTGAACCTAAATGCAAAACTGGAAGATGCAGGGTTTGCAGGTAATCTGAATATAAGTGGTGACCCAGATAATCCTACAATTATCACCATCAATGGCACTAACATTGAGATTACGAAGGATGATACAGTCTATACATTGATGGATAAGATTAACAAGAATACAGATGTGACAGTCAGCTATCAGGCAGAAGGAGACAAATTTACTTTTACATCCAATGAGGACGGGGCCAGCGGCAGCATTAAATTTGGAGGCGACACGAACGCACTGGAGGCCATATTTGGCCAGGGCGCTTCAACGGTTTCAGTGCAGGGCCAGGATGCCATTGTTTCAGTTAAATATGGAGATACGGGCGATGTAGTCGAAATTATCAGAGGATCCAACAGCTTTAATCTTGACGGAATGACCATAGGATTAAAGGGAACATTTGGATATGACGATACTGGCAAGTTAGATTCAACTGCTGAAGAAATCACGTTTGACGCCAATGTGGATACAGACAAAATCGTAGACGCTGTCAAAGAGATGGTGGAAGCGTACAATGAAATTGTAGAATTGGTGAACAAAGAAGTCCAGACCAAACCTGACCGTGATTACACTCCTTTGACATCGGATCAGAAAAAGGAGCTTAGCGAGGATGAGATTAAGCTGTATGAGGAGAAAGCAAAAGAAGGCCTGCTTTTCAATGACAGCGACCTGCGGGCCCTGAGCAATGACCTCAGGTTTGCCATTAGTCCGGCAGACTTAGCTGAGATGGAGAAGCTAGGACTTTCCATTTCCAGTACATATTCAGACAATGGTAAGCTGGTGCTGGATGAGACTAAATTCAGGGCAGCCCTGGAATCTGACCCTGAAAAAGTAGAGGAGATGTTCACTAAGACGAAAACAACGGATGCCAGCGGAAATGCAGTAAGCGCCGATGGAATTGCCACGAATCTTAAGAATGTAATGTATAAATATGCCAACAATATAGGTACATACGGAATATTGGTGAATAAGGCCGGTACATCCAAAGCGCCCAGAAGTATTACAGACAATACCATCTATAAAGAACTGGAAGAGATTAATAAAAAGATTTCTGACCTCCAGGACAGGCTGGAGACGGAGAGAGACCGCTATATACAACAATTTACCAGCTTGGAGACGCTTATTTCCCAGATGAACAGCCAGAGCAGCTATCTGAGCCAGTTTGGGGCATCATACTAGAGCGTGTTTGATAACTTACCTAAGGGAGACTATTAAAGGGGACTATTATGTATCAAAATGGATATGAACAGTATAAAATGCAGTCAGTAAATACCATGACCCGGGGAGAGATGCTTTTGCTGCTCTATGATGAGCTGCTTAAGCGCCTCACCAGGGCGCAGATAGCTCTTGAGGATAAGACTTACGATGCTTTCGATAAATCTGTGACGAGATCCAGGGAGATTATTTTATATTTAAAGAATACATTGAATATGGAGTATGGGATCAGTGCAGATTTGAGGAAGATGTATGATTTTTTTCTCTATGAATTGAGCCGGCTGCAGGCTGGCAGGAACAGCTCTGTAATTGATGAGCTTAAGCCATTGGTGATGGAGCTTCGGGATGCATTTAAAGAGGCGAATAAAACAAGCGGGATGTAAAGGGAATGGTTTATGGAAGAGAATAAAGAACTGCTGACAGAGCTGATGCGTTATTTACAGAAAAAATATATACAGGTGAATGAAATAGGCAGGATTACAAAAGAACTGGGGGACGCTCTGTCAGGGGGGGACCGGGAGTCCATTCAAATGCTTTTGCGGATGAGGCAGAGTGAGATAGAAAAGGCCAGTGAGACAGAGAGAGCTATCCGTACCATTTTGAATACAGTTGATCCATCCACGCGGGAAGGGTTGAAAAAGCTGCTCAATGTAAACTCTGAAGCACAGACATCAGGCATAGGGCCGGAGTCGCAAAAAATCATGGAGTTAAGTTCCCAGGTAAAGAGAAGCCTGGCTCGGACTGTTGAGATTGACAGAGTGATAAGCCGCAAGCTGGCAGGAAGTGATTCATATTATGCTAAGGCAGAATAAAGACTGCCCATACCGGTTTCATATCTCCGGTATGGGCAGTTGATTTTTATTCCAGATCCAGATCCTCCAGTACCTTACCGATTACCTTAAGGCGCTGTTTCATGATACGGTTCTCCCTCTTAAGCTGTGCTATATATAAATGCCGTTGTATTTTTAGCTTCATCAGTCCTTGATGGACAGGCTTGCTTAGAAAGTCGCTGGCGCCAGAAGTGAGGGCCTCAGCTTCAAAATTCATTCCGTCCAGGCTGGTGAGGAAAATAACGGGAATATCACGTAAGTTTTCATCCTCTTTCAGTTCTTTGAGTACCTTGATGCCGTCTGTACCAGGCATCATCATATCCAGCAGAATTATATCGATATCGTTGTAGTCTTTCAGATAACCAAGGGCCTGCAGGCCGGATCTCATAATCTGTACATCATATTCATCTTCCAGCAGTGCCTTTGTGATAGAAAGACTCGTCGCATCATCATCTACAATCATTACGCTATACATTTTACCTTTACTCCTTTACTTACCAAAAAATATTTTAATGCAGATCCATGCTATCAGAATAGTTATGTATAATACCTACAACTCTCTGGTATTCTTCTTCAATCTGGGGGCAGGAGCCAAATGCTGTCTGCAGATCATCCTGCCGTATAGCATTGACGCACGTGGCGCAGAGGTCGCTAAGCTGCTGTATCCCAAGATTAGCGGACAATCCCTTTAGAGTATAGGCAGTTCTTTCCAACAGTTCTGAATTCTTTGTTTCTTGTGCATCTTTAAATTCCCGGAATGTTGGGTCTTCTGGGAACTTTAACAGGAACTTCTCCAGAATATGCCACATACCGCCAAAACGTTCCAATGTTCTTTGGGCGTCTATTCCTAAATCTTGAAGAAATTGCTCTTGAATCAAAGTCATAAATGGTTCCCCCTCCTAATAATCTGTCATTTGTATTAAATGAAAT